>Ga0255338_1001165_pt1 | contig 54358 bp, 39 predicted proteins | sample MeOH1_35cm_T4_19_FD_203715 | JGI IMG/M metagenome (GOLD analysis project Ga0255338, IMG submission 203715) | Sandy soil microbial communities from University of British Columbia, Vancouver, Canada - MeOH1_35cm_T4_195 | ecosystem: Engineered > Artificial ecosystem > Sand microcosm > Unclassified ... | reverse complement strand
AACAGCGCCAGCACAGCCGCCGCGTCACTGTCGTTGTCCTGGTTGCCGGCCGTCTCGTCGATGGTCACCGCCCCGCCGCCGTCCCCTATGGCCGCCGTCGGCCCGTCGTCCTCGAAGTTGATGTCGTCGCCGATGCCGAAGGTGTCGGTGTCGGTGTCGCCATCCCCGTCGGTTACCGTCACCACCGCGTTGACCAGGCCGGCCAGATCGACCGCTTCGTCATAGGTGCCGCCGGTGCCGTCGCCTGGAGAGTTCTGCGTCAGCGACACGTACTGCGCCACCGCCACATTGCCGTCCTGTTGCAGCGCGATCGCAAAGGCTGCCGGATCGGTTGCCGTGACAGCGCCATTGGCCACGTCATAGCGCCCCACGATCAGATCGCCTTCCTTGAACAGCAAGATGTTCTTGCCGTCGGTGGTGTCCAGCAGCGAGTCGGTGCCATCGCCCCCGACAATCGCCAGCGACAGCACCGTGGTGCCGTCCTCCTCGTCCTGGCCGTAAGAGCTGCCCGTGGTGCTGACCAGCGGTGTGGTGCTGATCGCGAACTCGGCCGGGCTCATATCCGTGCCCTTGGTGGTCACTTCGGTGTCGAACAGCGCCAGCACAGCCGCCGCGTCACTGTCGTTGTCCTGGTTGCCGGCCGTCTCGTCGATGGTCACCGCCCCGCCGCCGTCCCCTATGGCCGCCGTCGGCCCGTCGTCCTCGAAGTTGATGTCGTTACCGATGGCCACCGTCGCGTCGTCCGTGTCGCCGTCGCTGTCGGTCACCACAACCTTCACGTCGACCTTGCCGTCCAGATCGACCTGCTCGTCGTAGCTGCCGGCCGGGGTCGTGCCGTCGCCCGGGGTGTTGTGCGTGAGCGAGACGAACTGCACCGTCGCCACGTTGCCGTCCTGGCCGAGCGCGATCGCGAACGCCGCGTCGTCGTCCCCGTCGACATCCAGATCGCCGTCCGAGTCATAGCGCCCGACGATCAGATCGCCCTCCTTGGACAGGAATATCTCGTCGCCGCCCGTCGTGAACAGGTCGGAGCTGCTGCCGTTGCCGTTGGTCACCTCGAGCGACAGGACGGTTGTGCCCGCGCCGTCATTGCCATACACGCTGCCGGACGCGTCCGCCAGCGGCGCGGCGCTCAGCGCATATTGCGGCAGGTCGGCCCCGTCCGAGCCGGGGTTGGGCACGTTCGTCGTGTTGAACACCGTCGTCAGGGCCACCCCGCCCAGCGTCGCCGAGCCCGCCGTGTCGTCGGCGCCGTCGTCGCCCGCGGTTTCGTCCAGCGTTACAGAGCCGGTACCGTCGTCGATCGCCGCTGTCGGTCCGTCGTCCTCGAACTGCAGCGCCGTGAACGGCTCGGACACGGTGATGGAACTGCGCAGGGCGAACTTGCCGATGTCGAAGGCAGCGTCGATGTGCGACTGGTTGCCGGGGTTGACGGCCGAGTTCGCGATCACCACGCGGCTGTGGGTGAGGGCGCCCTGGGCATTACCGGTGTGGTACTCGATCACGTCGAGGGCTTCCACCCCTTCCAGGGTCACGGTGCCGTCGGCATTGAACTTGACGGTGATGCCGGTCACTGAGTCCACGATGGTTGTTGCACCAATGCCGGGTTTGAAAAATTCGGTGAACACGGGCGTGTCGTCACTCGGATCAGCCGTACCTTTCGTGTCCATCACCGGCACGATGTTGTTGCCGACCTTCTTCTGGAGGCTGACCTTGACATAGTTGATGTTGACAGGGGGATCGTCATTCAGGAGAAGTTCGTCGATGAATCCTCCCGCCGGCGCCAGGTCGGCGTTGCTCGCGGTAATCGTCAGCGTGGCCGCCTTGTCGTTCTGCAATTGGACGATGGTGAATGTGGCGCCCGTCGTGGTGTGAAGGCCGGTGAACTGGATGTTGTTTTCAATGTCGGCCTCGGTCTGATCCAGGTAATCGGCATTGCCGTTTTGATCGAGATCCAGTGAATGATCGAGGGCGACGGTGTAATCGCGGTTGGAGCCGGTCACGAAGGTGAAGGCCAGGGCTTCGGTCGGATCGACCATCTGGTTGGTGTGGCCCAGGGTGGTGCCGCCGCCGCCCTGGCCGGTGTTGACGGTGCCGCCGGTCGTGATGCTGAGGTCGTCTCCCGTCTGCGCAGGATCAGCGTTCGGGCCGGACTGATTCACGGCATTGGTGGCGGTGACGACGATGGAGACTTCGTCGGCCGGGTCGCCATTGTCGTCAACGTTGGGGGTGCCATCACCGAACATCAGGAACAGGTTCTGGCCGGAGGGCGCGCCCTCGAGGGAAAAGCTGCTGAATTGATCGACAGTGACGAAGAGGTTTGAGATCGATACTGCGTCGTCGGGGTCGGTTCCGTCCGGGTGTTTCAGCGGCTCGAATTCCACCAGCCAGACCTTGGCGCCCGTGGCACCCGCATCCAGTTCTTCCGTGGCTGGATCGCCACTGATGGTGTTGGTGTCCAGATAGGCCAGGAAGACGATGTCGCCGTCCGAATCTGAAGCGCCGCCGGCGCCTGCTACGGTGGCCTTGCGACCGATCACGACGTCATTGCTGAGGTCTGAGGGCCAGAGGTATATCTTGAAGCCATCGGCGGTCAGCAGGTCTTCTTCCTGGTTGGTGACGGTGTTGAAGAACTTCGCGGTGATCGTCCCATCCAGCGGATCGCCGCCGTCTCCGCTGTCATCGTTGTCCTGGCTGAAGCTGACATCGGTGACTGGCGTCGAGCCGAGTGCTGTGAAGTCAAGAATCTCGGTCCCATCCGGGTCGGCGGTCGTGGAGCCGCTGACTGCGACGGTGGTCGTCGCCGCGACCGGCACCTGCGTGTCGCCACCTTCGCTTAGCGCATCCGTAAGAATCGCATTCAATGGAGTCGGTAACGTGATGCCACCGAGACTGCCGACGCCAAAGTCGTTGTTGGTGCCGCCATCGTTGTCCGGGCTTCCTGGCCTCTGAACACCTGATGTCTCGTCTATGGTCATCGTTCCGGTCTGCATCGCCATGATCAACTCCTGAAAATTACCGGTCATCGCCTGACCGGAGGGCAAGCTGCTACGTGAGAACTCTGGAGTGCGAAACGTTACCCGGCGTGTCCTCGATATCCAATACACCGCTTGGAGTAGCTCTGCCTGTCGTTTCCACTGCAGAGATACCCATCCGGGACTGAAGAGCTCAGCGGCGGCTTGACGCTCGCAGGAACACAACAACACGCTGTCGAGTCACTCGCTTTTTTCCTGCCACTGTCCACTTAACTTTTTGTAGTGCCGAGCTGTCTCCTGATACGCTCGTATCCGAGGCGAACAAATCCATGAACAACCTGATCGCTGTGGAGGAAAAAACGATGCAGATCATGTTGCTGATCGGGTGCGTCGACGAGGCGCTGGGCCAGAGCCTGGTTCAGAAACTCGCGGGTGAAACTGGCACTCCTGAAGTTGGAGTTCCTATTGCCAGCCAGGCGATAGCACTGGCAAACGTGGTTGCCAGCGCAGCGGCCATCCGGCCCGACATACTGCTGCTCGAAGACGATGGCGGTGTGCGCGGCGCGCTGCGTCATCTCCACGACATCCGCATAGTCAGTCCGGGGACTCGCAGCTTGCTGCTTTACGAATTCTCGACCCTGGACCTGACCATCGAAGCCATCAAGCACGGCGCCAGCGGTTGCTTGAACAAGTCCAGTGAACCCTCCTTGTACGCCAAGGCCATCCGAGCGGTCCACGCAGGGGACACCTGGTTTGGCCGGCTGGCGCTTTTGCAGGCTCTTCAGAGCAAGCTGCGCGTGCCGTCTGCGCCGGAGAGGCTGATGGACGAAGGCATGCTAACGCCGCGTGAAGAAGAAATCCTCCACCTGATCGGCTCCGGCCTGACCAACAAGGAGATCGGGCGCCGGCTGGATATCAGCGACAAGACAGTGAAGACGCATCTGCACCGCATCTACGTCAAGCTCAATCGCAGCGGACGCTACAAGGCCTATTTGTCGCAGCCGGATTCGCGCAGCACCATGAGCTGGATGTCCGCCGCGAAATAGGTCGCGAGGGCTTCAGCGCGATGCTGGCGGAATGTCTTTCTTGTCGCCCGCCGAAAGCACGCTGAGGACGACCCGGCGGGTGCCGGTGCCCAGGTCGATCAGGCCCAGCGCGTCGGCCGCGGCGCGGCTCAGGTCGATTACGCGGCGCTTGAGCCAGGGGCCACGGTCGTTGATGCGCACGTCCACCGTGCGGCCATCTTCCACGCTGCGCACGCGCACCAGGGTGCCGAAGGGCAGCGTGGGATGGGCGGCGGTCAGCGCATGCATGTCGAAGCGCTCGCCGTTGGCGGTGGGCCGGCCATGAAATGCCTTGCCGTACCAGGACGCCAGCCCTTTGCCGACCTCGCGTTCGGCAACGTCCCGGACGGCGCCGGGTGCTGCCTCGCCTTCGTGCTGAACCGCAGGCGCGCCCGACACCCGATCATCCTGCGCCTGCGCGCCGCCGCAGGCCAAGCCCAGGCACAGCCATAGCGCACCGGACACGCACATCCTCATGGCAGTTCCAGACTCCGGCAGATCTCGATGCTCGCCGCGGCCTGGTTCATCGTGTAGAAATGCAGCCCCGGCGCGCCGCCGGCGATCAGTTGCTCGCACAACTGCGTCACCACGTCCAGGCCAAACGACTTGATCGAAGCCGTGTCGTCGCCGAAGCTTTGCAACCGCAGGCGGATCCAGCGCGGGATCTCGGCGCCGCACGCATCGGAGAATCGCATCAACTGCGTTGAACTGGTGATCGGCATGATGCCCGGCACGACCGCAACATGGACACCGATGCGGTCGGCCTCTTCGACGAAGCGGAAGTACGAATCCGCGTTGTAGAAATACTGCGTGATCGCCGAATCGGCGCCGGCGCGGATCTTGGTCGCGAAGGCCTGCAGGTCTGCCTCGGGCGAGCGTGCCTGTGGATGCACTTCCGGATAGCACGCGACTTCGATGCGGAAATCGGAGCCGGTCTCGGCGCGGATGAAAGCGACGAGATCGCTGGCGTAATGGAATTCGCCACCCGTGCCGTAACCGCTGGGGAGATCTCCGCGCAATGCGACCAGGCGCTTCACGCCCATCTTGCGCAGAATCGCGAGCTGTTCGCGCACCGTGTCGCGCGTAGCGCCGATGCACGAGAAGTGCGAGGCCGCGTCCACGCCTTCGGCCAGGATCTCACCGACCGTGCCGAAGGTACCCTCCTGCGTCGAGCCGCCCGCGCCATACGTGACGGAACAGAACTCGGGCTTCAAGTCATACAACGCCTTGCGCGCAACGCGCAGCTTGGCCGCGCCTTCAGGCGTCTTGGGGGGAAAGAATTCGAAACTGATAGGGAGGCTCACTGCGTCCCCTCCTTGATGGCGTAAACAAAAAACTCGCGGTTGCCGTCACCTCCAGCCACGGGGCTGTCGTACCAGCCCTTCACCTTCAGGCCCAGCTCGGCGCAGCAATCGCGGATCCGCTTCTCGACGACGGCATACAGCGCGCTGTCGGTCACGATGCCGCGCTTGCCCACCTGCCCCGGCTGCAATTCGAACTGCGGCTTGATGAGCATCAGCAAGGCGCCGCCGGACTTCAACAAAGGCACGAGCGCGGGCAGCACCAGCGTGGACGAGATGAACGAGAGATCGCCGACAACGACATCGAAGTCGTCACCGACCTGTTCGGCGGAGAGCTCGCGCGCGTTGATCTTTTCGAGCGCAACCACGCGCGGGTCGCGGCGCAGGTTGTCGTGCAACTGGCCGGTGCCTACATCGACGCCGGTCACGCGCAGGGCGCCTTGCTGCAGCAGGCAATCGGTGAAGCCGCCCGTGGATTGGCCCACGTCCAGGCACAGCTTGCCGGCGACATCGACGCCGCTGGCCTTCAACGCGCCTTCGAGCTTGAGCCCGCCGCGCGAGACGTAGCGAGCCTCGGCGAGATCGAGCAACTCGACCTGCGCGTCAGCCGGCACTTCGTCGCCGTTCTTGGCCACGGTCTTCCACACGTCGCGGTCGAGCCAGCGCACGCCGGATGCGATGAGGCGCTGGGCCTGCGACCGCGAGGTCGCAAGGCCGCGTTCTACGAGGAGTTGATCGATTCGCATGTTCTTGTATGTGAAGACTGTCATTGCGGGCTTGACCCGCAATCCACGTTGGCGCGCCACCATGGATGCCGGATCAGGTCCGGCATGACCGGCAATTCAATACCGATACGTATCGGGCTTGTACGGGCCCTGCTTCGGCACGCCGATGTACTCGGCCTGCTCGTCGGAGAGCTCCGTCAGCATGGCGCCGACCTTCTTCAGGTGCAGGCGCGCCACCTTCTCATCCAGGTGCTTGGGCAGCACATAGACCTTGCCGACTTCGTAGTAGTCGCTGTGCGTGAACAGCTCGATCTGCGCGATGGTCTGGTTGGCGAAGGACGAGCTCATCACGAAACTGGGGTGGCCGGTGGCGCAGCCCAGGTTCACCAGGCGGCCCTTGGCCAGCAGGATGATCTTCTTGCCGTCCGGGAAGATGATGTGGTCCACCTGCGGCTTGATCTCTTCCCATTCGTACTTCTCGACCGATGCGATGTCGATCTCGTTGTCGAAGTGGCCGATGTTGCAGACGATGGCCTGGTCTTTCATCTTTGCCATGTGCTCGTGGCGGATGACGTGCTTGTTGCCCGTGGCGGTGACGAAGATGTCGCCCTTGTCGCAGGCGTATTCCATGGTCACGACCTTGAAGCCTTCCATCGCGGCCTGCAGGGCGTTGATCGGGTCGATCTCGGTCACCCACACCTGGGCGGACAGCGCGCGCAGCGCCTGGGCCGAGCCCTTGCCCACGTCGCCGTAGCCGGCCACCACGGCCACCTTGCCGGCGATCATCACGTCGGTGGCGCGCTTGATACCGTCCACCAGCGATTCGCGGCAGCCGTAGAGGTTGTCGAACTTGCTCTTCGTGACGGAATCATTGACGTTGATGGCGCGGAACAGCAGCGTGCCCTTGGCGCTCATTTCCTTCAGGCGGTGCACGCCCGTGGTCGTCTCTTCCGTCACGCCGATGATCTGCGCGCCCTTGCGGCTGTACCAGGTGGGGTCTTGCGCGAGCTTGGCCTTGATCGAGGCGAACAGGCAGGTTTCTTCCTCGCTCGTCGGGTTGGCGATCAGCGAAGCGTCCTTCTCGGCGCGCTTGCCCAGGTGCATCAGCAGCGTAGCGTCGCCGCCGTCGTCCAGGATCATGTTGGGGCCTTCGCCTTCGGAGCCCTTGGCGCCGAACTCGAAGATGCGGTGTGTGTAGTCCCAGTAGTCGGCCAGCGACTCGCCCTTGATGGCGAACACCGGTGTGCCGCCCGCGGCAATCGCGGCGGCGGCGTGGTCTTGCGTGGAGAAGATGTTGCACGAGGCCCAGCGCACTTGCGCGCCGAGTGCCTGCAACGTCTCGATCAGCACGGCCGTCTGGATGGTCATGTGCAGCGAACCGGTGATGCGGGCGCCCTTGAGCGGCTGCGCCTTCGCGAATTCGTCGCGGATGGCCATCAGGCCGGGCATCTCGGTTTCCGCGATGCGGATTTCCTTACGGCCCCAGGCGGCAAGGGACAGGTCGGCGATGGCGCAGTCTTGGCTGGCGGCGGTTTTCAGAACGGCGTTCATGGTTGTTCCTCAAAGGTCTTGATGGAAGCCACGGTTCTGGGGAAGGGTCTCACCACACAGAACAGTGGGTGAGCGTCGTTGCGTGCAATCCGAGCCTCGCACTGTTGAGTGCTGCAACGCTCCTCGGATGCGGGATTCTACAACCTTCGTCGGCGGATAGACGTCGGTAGGGGGCTTTTGGGGATCACGTTTCACGGATCCGTCACGAACTGTTCGGACACTGCATTTTTCTACCTCTGATCGCATCATGGCCGTATCTTGTCCCGCGTTCGCCGAGCTTGCCGAAGCCCTTTGCAGGGCCGCCGGTACAAGCCTGCCGCCGCTCACGCCCGACACGGCAGGCGGCTTCGGCTTTCGCCTGGAAATCGACGGCGTCACGGTCTCGGTCACCCACTACCCGGCGCACTTTCCCGAGCATGCCTTTGTGCTTGTCGGCTTCGGGCCCGTTCCGGCCTCGGCCGAGGCGGACGTATTTCGCGAATTGCTGAATGCCAATCTGGTGATGCTGCGCCCCGGGGCACCCGCCTTCGCCCGGGACCCGCTTGACGGGCAGATCGTCCTGCAGGCTTCCTGCGCACTCGCGGAGACCAGCGGCGACGCGCTTCTGGCCGGCATTCGCGTGGCAGTGGGCAAGGCGATCGAGTGGCGTCGAGCCCACCGCCTGTCCCCCGACCAGGGCGATCGCCTGTTAGGGACCGATTTCGCCTGAGCCATGCTGCCCACCACCCATACCCCCTATCGCCTCGCACCGGTCCCTGCGGGAACGCTGCGAGGCCTGCAAGGCCTGCAGACGTTCGTGAGCCGGGACCTGCCGCACTGGCTGGGCAACCTCGGCAGCGTCTTTCCGACCGCCATGGGTCGAGGCTTGGTCCAGATGGGGACCGCGTACGCCGGGCAACGCGTGGCGAACCTGGTCCAATCCGGCCTCGATGAGTGGAGCGAGGACAACCCGGGGCTCGCGTTTGGTGCCACCATGTTGATGGCGATCGCCGGCGGCGGCCTGATTGCCTGGCAAGCCGGCAATCTCCTGGAATCCGGGCGGCAGGCCAGAGCCGCGCACGAGGGTGAGCCTGCGCCTGACTTGGGCATTCTGCTGCCGCCGCTCGTGGGTCTGGTTACGGTGGTGGGCCCGCTCGCCACCGCCTTCGTCGCCCATAACATCAGTGGCGACCCGCGGCGGGGGTGCGAAGTCCTGAGCACGGTCATGGGCATCTACCTCGGCAACCTGATGGGTCGCGACTTCGGCAACGAAGTGTTCCCACGCATGCCGGTGGCCAGCTACCAGGGACCGGACAAGCTCGACCACCACACCGCAATCCTGCGCCGAGGCTGGAACATGATGCTCACGTCGCTTGTGTTCAACATCCCGTTCGCTGCGGCAGCCCATTTCTGGTTGAAACCAGCGTTGTCGGCCGTGGACCCAGCGCTTGCCCCGGCAATTTTGAGGGGCGCATGGGCCGTGGGCAACACACTGGCCCAGGGCTGGGCGGCGTCGCTCGAGGGCCCGGACGGTACGGTGCTTCCGGAATGCGTCCAGCGGCCACGCCTGGATATGGCCAAGTGTTTCGACGAAACGGCCATGCGGAGTTTCCTGGCGCTACTTCCAGCGCTGCTCCTCAAGTTGGCCGACGACGTGTCGGACAACGAACCTGCTTGCTACGCCTTGTTGATTTCAGGTTTCATTGCGCAGGGTGTAGGTGAGTGGCGTGGCCCACTCAGAGAGTTCGGCGCTGCAGGCCAACACTTGCAACGGGCCGGGAGTTTGCCGGAAGTCGGAGATCGCCAGGATGTGGTGAGGGAAGACCCTCTGACCCCAGGGAATCTACGCCAGATGCAGGACATTTTGCGCGGTGAAGTGCCGGATCACGCGAGGGCTGTTCCGCCAGCGCCTCTTGCGGATGTCCATCTCGCGCAAGAGATTTTGAATCGTTCGGGCCTGCCCCAAATTGTCGTGGTTCGCGCTGACGGAACCCGGACCGACCTCGACACACTGTTGCGCGAACGTGAAGTACAAGAGCAGATCAGCGCGATGGTGGCGGATCCTGAAAGGATGCGCCTCACGCCCGCGGTTCTTCGCGAAATGCGCGACATCAGCGAGGGCCCCCTGCGTGACATCCTGAACAGTGAGGACAACGACAACGCGTGATAGTGGAATCGCCGTGCGGTCACCTTCACCGCACCAGAACTCGGCCGAAAAATAAGCGACTATCTTCCCGGGAAACTGCCGCTAGACTCCAGGAATGATGGCGCGATCTATCCTTGCCCTTCTGGCCGGCTGGCTCATCGGCACGGCAGCCTGTGCCCAACCCGCGGGCGGCGCGCCGGCCTTCGTCGACACGCGCGAAGAATGCACCGCGCTCGGCGGCGCTTGGCTGGCGAACCGCGGCACCTGGCAGGCTTCGTGCCAGACCCCCTGGACCCGCGAAGAATGCCTGCGGTTGCGCGGGGCCTGGACACCGATGGCGGCTGCACCCGCGGGCGGCTTGTGCGTGGCCCAGGTCTCTCCGGACGCGACCGCACGCCAATGCACCGCTACTGGTGGAACCTGGGGGCCGCCCGGCTCATCCATGCCCTTCTGCCGGCCGCCCACGGTGACGGCCAAGGCACCGGTCAAGGCCGCCTCCGATGCCAACAAGCCGTGCAAGAACCAGGGCGAGTGCATTTACGGGTGTATCTACCGCGGGCCGGCGGCGGCGCCGGGCACGGACGTGGTGGGCCGTTGCCGCCCGACGAGCCGCATCGAGGGCTGCTATTCGATGGTGGACAAGGGCCGGCTGGCCGGCAACATTTGCATGACCGTGAAATGACCCTGCCCGTCCCGCCCATCGAGCCGATGCTGGCGAAAATCGCCGATGAGCTTCCGCAAGGCGAGGGCTTCCTCTTCGAGCCCAAGTGGGACGGCTTCCGCGCGCTCGTCTTTCGCAGTGGCGACGATGTCCATATCCAGAGCCGCGACCTGCGCTCGCTCAACCGTTACTTCCCCGAACTCGAGACTGCGCTGGTGAAGGCGTTGCCCAAGGGATGCGTCATCGATGGCGAGATCGTGGTCGTTACCGGCTCGGGGCTTGATTTCGATGCGCTGCAGCAGCGTTTGCACCCGGCGGCGTCGCGCGCGGCAAAGCTCGCGAAAGAAACGCCTTCGGCGTTCGTGGCCTTCGACCTGCTGGCCGCGGGTGGTCGCTCGATCATGCAACTGCCGCAGTCGGAGCGCCGCGTCCGGCTCGAACGCCTGCTGGGGCAGGTGACCAAACCGGTGTACCTGACGCCTGCCACGCGCGATCGCGCTGTCGCCTCGCAATGGCTGGAGCAATTCGAAGGCGCAGGGCTGGATGGCGTCATCGCCAAGCCCGAGGCCGCGCCGTACCAGCCGGGCAAGCGCACCATGCTCAAGATCAAGCACGCGCGCACGGCCGATTGCGTGGTGGCGGGGTTCCGCTGGTACCGGGACACGCAGGACATGGTCGGCTCGCTGCTGCTCGGACTGTACGACGATGCGGGCGTGCTGCATCACGTCGGGGTGACTTCCGCGTTCCCCGCGGTCATGCGTCGGCAGCTGGCAGCGGAGTTGGCGCCGCTGCGCAAGGATGCGCTGGCCAACCACCCGTGGCGCGATTGGGCCAGCATCGGCGACGACAACGCCACTCGCATGCCGGGGGCGCAGAGCCGATGGAGCGCGGGTAAGGACCTGTCGTGGGAACCCGTGCGGCCCGAGCGCGTGTGCGAAGTGAAATACGACCACATGCAGGGCGACCGCTTCCGCCATGCGGCCATCTTCCTGCGCTGGCGCCCCGACAAGCCGCCGGCCGATTGCCGCTATGACCAGCTGGCCGTGGTCACGCCATTCGAGCTCGACAAGATTCTCAAGACCGGCCGCCAGGCGACTGCTTCGCGGGCGTGACCTTCACCAGGTTGCCCAAGAATTGGGAAAAGGGCGCAATATTGCCCTGGACACTGGCTTGTTCCAGCGCTGCCATGTATTCATCACGGCTTTGCACCGGCACCACGGTCCACGGATAGCCGCCCGATGCGAGCATCACGTTCATGAGGAACCGCCCCATGCGCCCGTTACCGTCGTAGTAGGGATGGATATAGACGAAGATGAAGTGGCCGAGGACTACGCGAACGGCAGGTTCCGGTTCATCTCTCAGAAGGTCGAAAAATGCGGGCATGAGCTCGCGTACCGCATCGCGGTTGGGTGGAACGTGCATTGAACGACGTATATAGATGGGGCCGTTGCGATACCCGGCCAGGTCTGACGGGCGCAGGAGACCGGCAGTGATGCTGGGTCCGAAGAGTTCGCGCAACCACGCTGCGTTATCGCCTTGAGCGGCCTCGCCTGCGCTTTCTCCATCAAGGACCCGACCCACGCTTTGTTTGACGCGCTGGAATGCCTGCCAGTACCCTCGCGCAGCCAGGGCGTCTCTGTGGTTGCTGTCGGCTTCTATCGTGTCGGGGTTCCAGTCCCCCGAACGGACCCGCTCGATGAGCTCAGTGTTGACGCGGTAGCCTTCAATTGACAGCGAGTTGTAGGCGTCAGTTGCGTACACGTCTTCCACACGCTTGAGGTATGCGGTCTTGGTGGATCGCTTTTTCGGAGCGGCCGGAAAGTGCGCGAGAACGTCCTCGCGCATCCTTTGCCACATCATCGTGACGCGGTTGACGTAAGGCGAAGTTTCGCGCACGCCGAGGACGACATGCGGGATGCCTTTGAAAGGGTCCGTCTCGTTGACGGTGTAGCCCGCTGCGCGCATCGTCTCCACAATGCTGTTCGCAATGCTTACCCTGCCGATGTTCCGAAAGGCGCCGGCCAATCGTCCGGCGATGGTGCTGTGTCCGCCTTCAAGCAGGCGGCCCAGCAAGTCCGATGCGTCGGTGATCGCGGCCAAGGCGGCGCGCATCACAACCGGCTGGGCTGTGAAATGCGTCGGCGAGGTGGCAATGAGACCTGCGGGAAGATTGAAGCTGCGCAGCCCGTTGTTGACCTCCATGTCGGCGGCAGGGGGCAATTCCAGCCGCACGTCAAAAATGGAGGTTCCGTAAAGCAGAGCAAGAGGCTTGTTGCCCCCTTTCGGTGAGCGGGCGAGCACCTGCTTTGGCACAGTCCAGTCGCCGGTCCAAAGCGTCAACGATTGCTCGGGGCTCAGGCACCACTCCTCGCCAAAGCGTTCGTTGAGGTAGTTTGCACAAAAGGCCCAGAAGGACGTGTACCAGGCCGTGCTTTCCCCCGGCGCTTCATCCGGGCTGGAGGGGATATACCACCCCTTCATGACTTCTCGAATGAATCCGTTCTTCGCGAGTCTTTCGCGATGCGTACGGCTGAGATGACTGGCGCGTATCGCGACCGTGCCGTCGTCCTGAAGCGCCTTCAGGACTTGAAGTGAGGCGGCGAGGTTAGAGGAGGGGGTTGCCATGACGGGCGGCTCATTGTTTTTAGGTTATTAAGTGTCTCACTATTTAGGTTATTGTGTCAAATAACTTTTAGGTTTTGGCGTTGTAGCATTTTTAGGTTATCATGCTGCCTCGCGGCAGGCTATCCGCAGACCCTCGAAAAAACCACGACATGGCTTCCCTCACCATCCTTGATGAAACCCGGCGCCGCCGCACCTTTGCCATCATTTCCCACCCCGACGCGGGCAAGACCACGCTGACGGAAAAGCTGCTGCTTTTCTCCGGCGCGATCCAGATCGCCGGGAGCGTCAAGGCGCGCAAGGCCTCGCGCCACGCCACGTCCGACTGGATGGAAATCGAAAAGCAGCGCGGCATCTCGGTGGCCAGCTCGGTCATGCAGATGCTCTACCGCGACCATGTGATCAACCTGCTGGATACGCCCGGCCACAAGGACTTCTCGGAAGACACCTATCGCGTGCTCACGGCCGTCGATTCCGCGCTGATGGTGATCGACGCCGCCAACGGCGTGGAAGCGCAGACGCGCCGGCTGATCGAGGTCTGCCGCCAGCGCGATACGCCGATCATCACCTTCGTCAACAAGATGGACCGCGAGGTGCGCGAGCCGCTGGACATCCTCGACGAGGTGGAGCGCGAGCTGGGCATGCCCTGCGTGCCCATGACCTGGCCGGTCGGCCAAGGCAAGTCGTTCGGCGGCATCATGAACCTGCGCACCAAGACCATGACGGTGTTCGAGTCGGGCAGCGAACGGCGGCCGCAGGATTTCGAGACCATCCCCCTGTCCGACCGCGAGACCTTGCTGAAGCGCTTCGGCCATGAGTTCGAATCCGCGGAGCAGAGCATGGAGCTGGCCGTCGGCGCTTCGCCCCACTGGGACCACAAGGCCTTCCTCGCGGGCAAGCAGACGCCGGTGTTCTTCGGCTCGGGCGTCAACAACTTCGGCGTGATGGAAGTGCTGGAGGCTCTGGTCGACCTGGCGCCCTCGCCCGGCCCGCGCGTGAGCCATCTCGTCGTCAACCGGCAGATGGTGGACAAGGAGATCCAGCCCGACGACGCGAATTTTTCCGGCGTGGTGTTCAAGGTGCAGGCCAACATGGACGCCAACCACCGCGACCGCATCGCCTTCGTGCGCATGGCCTCGGGCAAGTATTCCCCGGGCATGAAGCTCAAGGTGCAGCGCACCGGCAAGGAGCTGCGGCCCACGTCGGTGGTCACGTTCCTGTCGCAGCGACGCGAGGCGGTGGACGAGGCCTATGCCGGAGACATCATCGGCTTTACCACGCACGGCGGCGTGCAGTTGGGTGACACGATCACCGACGGCGCCAACTTGCAGTTCACCGGCCTGCCGTTCTTCGCGCCCGAGCTGTTCATGACCGTCATCCTGAAGAACCCGCTGCGCACCAAGCAGCTGCAGCAGGGGCTGGCGCAACTCGGCGAGGAAGGCGCGATTCAGGTCTTCCGCCCGCAGATCGGCGGCCCGATGCTGCTGGGTGCTGTGGGCCAGCTGCAGTTCGAAGTCGTGCAGCATCGGCTGAAAGCCGAGTACGACGCGGATGTGCGACTTGAAGGCTGCCAGTACACCGGCGCGCGCTGGATCACCGCCGACACGCCGGCCGAACTGCGCGCCTTCGTCGATGCGTACCCGCAGCGCATGGCGCTTGACGCGGCCAATGCGCTGGCCTTCCTGTGCACCTCGCCCTACGACGTGCGGCTGGCGCAGGAGCGCTTCCCGAAAATCCACTTCCATCCCCTGCGGGAACACGCCGGCCTCGCGTTGCACAACGCGGGCTGAAGCGGCCTCTCGCATGGATAATGGCCGCTGCTGAAACAGCGGAGGCGGCAATGAGATTCTTCACCCTGGCACGTTGGCAGGTCCTGGGCGCGTGCGCCATTGCGGCCGCGATCCTCTCTGCATGCGGCGGGGGCGGTGGAAGCGCCGGCGCGTGTGTCAGCGGCAGCGCCGCCGTCTGCGCGGGCGAAGACGACACATCACCGGCGCAGGCAGCCACTTCCGACGAGGTGTCGGGCATCTGCACCCCGGATGCGATGAAGCAGTTCACGCGCGCCTACCTCAACGAGGCTTATCTCTGGTACGCCGAGATGCCTTCGGTCAACGCCGCCTCGTATTCCCGAGTCGACGATTACTTCTACAGCCTGCTCACCCGGCAACTCGATGCGACGGGCCAGTACAAGGATCGATTCAGCTTCATCGCCAGCACGCAGGACGCCGACAGCCTGCTGACGGGCAACAACATCGGCTACGGCGTCAGGTGGGAAACCGACGCCCAGGGCCGCTTGCGCGTCGCTTTCGTCGAGGCGGGTTCGCCCGCGCTGTCGGCGGGTCTTGCGCGCGGCGGCGAATTGGTCGAGCTGCAGACTCCGGGTGCGTCCTGGTTCCCGAACGCGCCCGCGACCATCAGCTTCGTGTACCGCTCCGCGCCGGCCGCCGAGACGCGCACCGTCACGCTCGCGTCCGCAGCCGTGCAGGAAGATCCGCTGCCTCTCGTGCAGACATTGACATCCCCGGCCGGCCGCAAGGTGGCGTACCTGCTCTTCAACGCCCATACCAGCGGGGCACAGGACAGACTGATTCCCGCGATCCAGGCGGCCCAGGCCGCGGGCGTGCAAGACGTCGTGCTCGACCTGCGCTACAACGGCGGCGGCTACCTGTACACCGCCCTGTCGCTGTCGTCGATGCTCGCCGGCAGTGCTGCCGACGGTCAGGTGTTCGAGCAACTGCGCTTCAATGACAAACGCACCGCCGAGGCCGACGCATCGACCCTGCGGTTCTCGGGCTCGGTGCAGGTCGCCGAAACCAGTTTCCCCGAAGGCACGCCCCTGCCCCGCCTCGCGCTGCCGCGCGTCTTCGTGCTGGCCGGCGGCGGCACCTGCTCGGCGAGCGAGTCCATCGTCAACAGCCTGCGCGGCGTCGGCGTCGAGGTGGTCATCATCGGCAAGGCGACCTGCGGCAAGCCCTACGGCTTCAGCCGCCGCGACAACTGCGGCTTCTCGTACTTCCCGATCGAATTCCAGGGCGTCAACGCGCAGGGCTTCGGCGATTACGCCGCCGGCTTCACGCCCACGTGCGACCTGCCCGACGATTTCGAGCATGCCCTCGGCGCGACCACCGAGCGGCTGCTGTCGGCCGCGCTGGTGTACGCCGACACGGGCGCCTGCCCGGCACCGGGTGCTTCCGCGCCGATGTCGTCGCGCCTGTTCGCGCCACCCCTGCAACAGCCGCAGCTGCGTGGCAAGGTGTTCGCACCCACCGGCCGCTGAACGACTGGCCGCGACCATGCGACCCCTTGCCGAGATGCCGACCGATGTGGCCGCGGCCGTACACACGGTCTTCAGCGACATCGACGACACCCTCACCACCGAGGGCCGCCTGACGGTGCAAGCCTATGCAGCGTTGCAGGATTTGCGCGATGCGGGCCTGCGCGTCGTGCTGGTCACCGGTCGGCCGGCCGGCTGGTGCGACCACATCGCGCGCATGTGGCCGGTGGACGCCGTCATCGGCGAAAACGGCGCGTTCTACTCGTGGTACGACGCGCGAGCGCACAAGCTCAAGACCCGCCACGTGTTCGATGCCGCGCAGCGCGAACGCAACACGAGCCGCCTGGCCGAAGTGCGCGAGGCCATCCTGCGCGAAGTACCCGGCTGCGCCATCGCGTCCGATCAGTTCTGCCGCCTGTACGATTTGGCGATCGACTTCTGCGAAGACGTGCCGCCATTGCCGCAGAGCGCGGTGCAACGCATCGTCGCGCTGATGGAGCAGGCGGGCATGACCGCCAAGGTCAGCTCCATCCATGTCAACGGCTGGTTCGGCGACTACGACAAGCTGAGCATGGCGCACCTGCTGATGCGCGAGCGCTACGGGATCGAACTGGCCGCAGATCGCGCTCGCTGTGTGTTTGCCGGCGATTCGCCGAACGACGCGCCGATGTTCGCCTACCTGCCCAATGCCGTGGGCGTGGCCAACGTGACGCGCTTCGCCCTGCCGCACGGCCAGTCGCCTGCGTACGTGACACCGGCGGAAGCCGGCGCGGGGTTCGCGCAACTGGCGCGGCTGTTGATCGACGCGCGCGGCTAAAACGCGATTGCGAGAGCGAGCCACGGCCCTCAGGCGGCGTTAGCTCGCTCGACGCATCGAACACCCTCACTGGTGGATGGATCAGGGCGGCGGGGCGCTCTACGCAGCGACATCAAGGGGGAGCCGCCCTCCCGGCGGCGGAGGACAGTCGCGGAGTAGAGCGCCCCGTCGCCCTGATCCTGCCCCCCAACGCAGACTATGCGCAAGAACCCATTAGCCTCCGCCGTTCAAGACGGCTTCGCCAGCCCCAGTTTCTCGATCAACGCCTTCTCTTTCAAGAAGGTCTCCTGCGCGAACTTCGCGTAGCCCGCCGAGCTCATGTACATCGGCACCATGTCGTAGCGCGCCAGGGCCTGCACGTAACTCGGCTCTTCCATCGCCTTCTTGAAGCCGTCGTGCAGCCGCTTGATCACGGCCGGCGGCGTGCCACGCGGCGCGCCGATGCCGAAGGGAGAGTTTTGGACGATGTCGATGCCCAGCTCCTTGAGCGTGGGCGCATCGGGGAATTTCGCCAGCCGCTTCTCGCCCCAGGTGTTCAGCACGCGCAGCTTGCCCGCCTCCACCAGCGGCGCGAAGCCGGTCGAATCCGACGCCGCCATGATGTGTCCGCCCACGATGGCCTGCGCCAGGTCGGCACTGCCCTTGTACGGGATGTGCTGCAGCTGGATGCCCAGCTTCTGCGCGATCAGCTCCGTGGTGAGGTGCGGGCTGGTCAGCGTGCCGGTGGAGCCGTAGGTCAAGCGCCCCGGGTTGGCCTTGGCCCATCCGACGAAGTGCGTCCACGACTTCAGCGGTGAATCGGTCGGCACCACCATGCCGAAGGCATAGCCGGTGACGTTCAGCACGTACGCGATGTCCTTCACCGGGTCCCACGTGATCTTCGTGGTGTAGGGCAGGCGGAACACGCCCAGCGGAATCTGCGCCACGGTGTAGCCATCTGGTTGCGCGGTTTGTAGCTGCTGCGCCGGCAAGGTGCCGCCGGCGCCGGGCTTGTTCTCCACGATCACCGGCTGGCCCAGGACCTTGGACGCGTTGTCGGCGAGCGAGCGCATCGTGATGTCCGTCGGCCCTCCGGCTGGAAAGGCAATGATCAGCTTGATGGGCTTGGCCGGAAAGCCTTGCGCGAAGGCAGCGAGGGAAGGCGCGGCGATGCTGGCGGCAGCGAGTCGCACGAGTTGACGGCGGCGCATAAAGACTCCTCGTGAAAAATACGAAGCTTCCATTGTGGTCCGGCGCCGTGGCGGATGCCGACACCTGAGGGACTTGCAGGCATCGGGGTTTCCCTGCCTGCGTTTGTAGAATGACCGCACGACCCCCTCGCCATGGCAGCCATCGACCTCCCCACCTCCCCCATCGAGCGGCCGCGCTTGTCCGACACGATCTACGGGCATCTGCTCGATGAAATCATCGCCGGGCGGTTCTCGATGGGCGATCGCCTGCCCACGGAAAACCAGCTCGCGCAGCGCTTCTCCGTGTCGCGCCCGGTCGTGCGCGAGGCATTGCAGCGGCTGCAGACCGACGGCGTCGTCATCGCACGGCAGGGCTCGGGCACCTACGTGCAGCGCAGCCCGTCGCAGCGCGTCGCCGAACTCACCAGCCAGGTCAGCCTGCACCAGTTGCTGCAGGTGATGGAACTGCGCATGGCGCTGGAAGAGTTGTCCGCCAGGCTGGCGGCGCGCCACCGCACCGAGGAACACATCCGCGCGATCGAACAGGCCCGGCAGCAGCTGAGCGACCTGTTCGGCCAGGGCGAGCCGGCGCAGGAAGCCGACTACGCATTCCATCGCGCCATCGCCGTGGCCTCGGGCAATGCCATGCTGGTCGAGTCGCTGGACCAGCTGGCCGACCGCGTGAAGGGCGGCATGAACGTCACGCTGTCCCTCACGCGCGAAGCCTCGGAGCAGCGACGTCTGCGCGTGCTCGACGAGCACGATCGCATCGTGCACGCCATCCGCATCGGCGACGCCGAGAGCGCCTCCATCGCCATGCGCTACCACCTCGACCAGGTGCGCAACCGTCTGCTCGACCGTCACCTCGACCGTTAGCTCCAACGGCTTTCCACTGGAGACTTTACAACTTTTCTATATATTGGTAAAGTTGTCAAACAACCCATCCCCCTTTGCCAGCAGGATCCGCTCCCTTTGAAAACCTCCCCCATCAAGCCCGCCGATCTGCGCGGCTCCGTCCTTGCCGTCCCTCCCATGCCGCGCAACGCGAACGGCAGCATCAATCCGCAAGCCAACGCCAAATTGCTCGAGCATCTGCGGGCCGGGAAGGTCACCACCTTCATGTACGGCGGCAACGCCAACTTCTACAACCTCGGTGTCGCTGAACTCGGCCGCGTGCTGGACGTGCTCACGCCGCTGCTGGCCGAAGGCGACTGGCTGATCCCGTCCGTCGGCGCCGATTTTGGCAAGGCCGCGGAGCAGGTCGCCCTGCTGCGTGAACGCGCCTTCCCCACCGCGATGGCCCTACCCCTGCGCTTTCCCGCCAGCCCCGCGGGCGTGGCACGTGGCCTCGGCAAGCTCGCATCGATCTACGGCAAGCCCGTGATCGCCTACGTGAAGGATGAAGGCTATATCGACAATGCCGACTTGGCGGCCCTGGTGCAGGAAGGCTCTGTCTGCGCCGTCAAGTACGCGATCGTGCGGACCGACCCTCGGCATGACCCGGTGCTGGCCGACCTCGTGCAGCGCATGGGCCCGGACCTGATCATCAGCGGCATCGGCGAGCGGCCGGTCATCGATCACTTCCGCAGCTTCGGGCTGCGCGCTTTCACGTCCGGCTCCACCTGCGTGGCGCCCGCGCTGTCGAACAAGATTCGCGAGGCGCTGCACGCCAACGACGACGCCACCGCCCGCGCCACGCGCGAGCTGTTCCTGCCGCTGGAGGACGCGCGCGACGCGACATCCCCCATCCGCATCCTGCACGCGGCGGTGGAGCTTGCCGGCATCGCGCCGACCGGCCCCATCGGCGAGTTCCTCTCCGTCATCGAGGATCAGGCCATTCTGGACAAACTGCGCACGGTCGCACTGGAGCTACTGGCCCGCAACCAGGAGGCCGCACGATGAGCCGCCACCGCGTACTGCAGGCAGGAAGGCTCATGCCCCAACTCGAGGCAGCCCTCGCCGAGCAATTCGATGTCCATCCCCTCTGGAACGAGAAGGACCCGCAGCGCTTCCTCGCCGAACAGGGCGCCGGCTTCCAGGCTTTGGTGACGACTTCCAAGAACGGCGCGGACGCAGCGCTGATGGACGCGATGCCCAACCTGAAGGCGATCGCGCATTTCGGCGTGGGCTATGACACGGTCGATGCAGCCGCGGCGGCGAAGCGCGGCATCGCGCTCAGCAACACACCCGACGTGCTCAACGACTGCGTGGCCGATGTGGCGATGGGCCTCTTGATCGACGCCGCGCGCGGCCTCAGCGCATCGGACCGCTTCGTGCGCCGCGGCGATTGGCTGAAGGGCCCCTTCCCGCTGACCACGCGCGTCTCCGGCAAGAAGCTGGGCATCGCGGGCCTGGGCCGGATCGGCCAGGCGATTGCCAAACGCGCGCAAGGCTTCGACATGGACATCCGTTACCACTCGCGCAAGCCGGTGGCGGACGTGGCCTTCACGCATGAACCCTCCCTGGTCTCGCTCGCGCAGTGGTGCGACTTCCTCGTCGTGATCGTCTCGGGCGGCCCGGCGACGCGGCACCTGGTTTCGGCCGAAGTCATCGAGGCGCTCGGGCCGCAGGGTTATCTCGTCAACGTGTCACGCGGCAGCGTCGTCGATGAAGCCGCGCTGGTGGACGCGCTGGTCAACCGTCGCATCGCAGGCGCGGGCCTGGACGTATTCGAGGACGAGCCCCGTGTGCCGCAAGCGCTGATGGCGCTGGACAACGTCGTGCTGCTGCCGCACCTGGCGAGCGGCACGAACGAAACCCGCCAGGCGATGGCCGATCTGGTACTGGCCAACCTGCATTCCTGGTTCGATCACGGCCGCCTCGTGACGCCCGTGCCCGCGGCCTGACCTGATTCCACAACACTGGAGACCCTCATGAACACCAAGCGCACCACCTTGCACGTCCTGGCCGCCTCGGCGCTCCTGGCCTGCAACCTCTTGCAGGCCACGGCCCACGCCCAGGCATGGCCCAGCCAGCCGATCAAGATCATCGTGCCCTTCCCGGCCGGTGGCGCATCGGACCAGATCGGCCGCATCATGGCCAAGGCGATCGGCGACGAGCTGAAAGTGCCCGTGGTGGTGGAGAACCGCTCCGGCGCCAACGGTTCTGTCGGCGCGTCGGTGGTGGCCAAGTCCGCGCCGGACGGCTACACGCTGATGGTGGCGAGCATCGGCGTGTACGCGATCAACGCGGGCCTGTTCAGCAAGCTGCCCTACGACCCGCTCAAGGACTTCGCGCCGATCTCGGTCCTGGTGTCCACGCCCAACGTGCTGGTCGTGCCGGCCAACTCGCGTTTCAACACGGCGCAGGAGCTGGCGAAGTACATGAAGCAGAACCCGGGCAAGCTCTCGTACGCGACTTCGGGTGCGGGCTCGTCCGACCACTTGACCGGCGAGCTGTTCAAGAATGTCGTGGGCGGCTTCGCGGTGCACATCCCCTACCGCGGCGGCGCACCGGCCATGCAGGACATCATCGGCGGTCAGGCCGACTTCATGTTCAGCAACCTCGGCCCGGCCATGCCCTTCATCAAGGGCGGCAAGATGAAGGCGCTGATGTTGACGGCCAGCAAGCCGGCGCCCCAGCTGCCCGACGTGCCGATCGGCGCCAAGGTCGGCATTCCGCTCGAAGTCACGAGCTGGCAGGCGCTGGCCGCACCCGCGGGCACGCCGCCCGCGATCATCCAGCGATTGAATGAAATCGCGGTGAGGGGCATGAACGCGCCCGACGTGAAGGAACGCATGGGCAACCAGGCATTCGACATCGTCGCGAACTCGCCGGCCGAGTTCAGCGATTTCCTGAAGAAAGAAGTGGCGCGGTGGAAGAAGGCGGTGAAGGATTCGGGCGCGGGGATGGATTGAAGGTCTTGCCTGCGCCCCGCGTATATCTGCCCGTCGGTGCAACCATCATGCGGCTCGATATGTAGAGTTGTTCAGACTTTCCCCTCAGCTCCGTTTTGCTGCTTCCCTTTCTTTTTCCAGCCGAAGCGCTGCGGCATTCCTCGCCATACGGGCTTGTTGGTCCTGGTGTTTCTGGTAATTGGTTGTGGCGTTGTGGTGTCCCAAATTCACATCGTCGAGGATGCGCCTCTGGAGCGCGATACGGGCCGAGGCGACCATTTGGCGAAGCTTCACCGCGCGCGCCTGGGGATTCAATGCCTCTAGCGAGGCCAGATCCAACGTGTGATACATCTTCTCGTTACCCAACCATTCGTACAAGCGATGCGCTTTCAGCGATTCCCCTAGCGGCTTGGTGAGACGCGTGGCCTCCTGCTGCGTCATACCGTTTGGTATAGAGAGCGCGAGAAGGCCTTCAAAAAGCGTCAATAGCTCTTTGCATTCTGTAACTGTGGCGGGGTCCCACCTTCTCCCGCTGACTTCCCCCGTAACTTTGTCGCGAACCTCGTACTTACCCGTGGCAAGCTCGGCTCTCAACGCCTGAACCTCAGCGGTGGGCCAGACATTTCCGTCACCAAAAAGGCTGGAAATAGTTTCGCGTTTGTCGGGTTTTTCTGTCCATTTGGGCCTAATTGCATAACCCAGCGCACGACGAAAGAGCTGCACGTTCCTCGCCTCCCGGTTGCTTTTTGTGTCGGCCTCATCCACCTGACGTTGGACGGCGAGATACACATCATTGCCGTCCTTCTCAGTACCATATATTCCCTCTTTTTGAACTTGGCCGATAACAACATACTCTGCTTCAAGCAACGACGCCTTATCTTGGGTCAGTAGAGCATCGGTCAGGAACGTCTCAAAATCGGAAGGCTGCTGAGGATTCAGCTTTAGATGGAGGCCGTAGGCCAGCCTTGCGACTTCAACGCCTTTCGCGATGAGGTGGGGAGCCTTCTCTTCCGTCCCATGCCGCATGACCTCGACCAGTTTCACGGTCGTGTGCGAAAGGGCCTTCCTGAGTGCAGCGGTACGTCGCACTTGATCTTCCGCGGTCAAATTCCTGGAATCTTTCGCTAGCAGACTGATCGTCTCCAGATCTTCCTCGAGCGAGATGCGCCGGTGAACGAAGGCGGCACGCACCCCTGCGGGCGTGGCACCCGGTGGCGCGACCGGCGGGCTGAGCGTCATATCCTCGATGCGCTTGGCAAGCTCAGTGTCGACTCGTCCACGCAACTCATCCAATCGAACGCGCCCGAAGTCGCGAAGCGCCACGGACAGCTCGAGCAAGTCCTTCGCCGACATCTTCGCGAAATTTGGTTTGTGCGCTTCAAGCCTCGTGGTCAACGTTTCAATCGCATCTGGCGTCTGCAAGTCCAGGTGTCTTCCGCTTTCGAGGAGGAGGGTTAGAACTTCGCGATTAGTCATGACGCGAATGGATGCGTCCCTCGGTCCCGCTTGCACGGGCGCCGCCGATTCCTGGAGCACGGGCGCTGCTTGCTGTGAAGCTTGTGGTGCATCAGGCTGGCCATCACTCACGGGTTCTGCAATAGCGCCCTGGCTGGCCTGCGACTCGCCCGGTCTCGGGGGTGGTTGCCTGCTTGGGGGGGTACGCACCAGCGATGAGCGCGGTGTCGAGCTGCTGACCCACGAGTTTTTGGACACGGGACTGTTTTGCACGAGGGCCCTCAAGCTCCGCTCCCTTCTCGTCTCGGCGGGTTGATTCCGTTGCCCCCCTGGCGGCGATTCCGGGGTCACGCGTTCACGCAGCGCCTCGCTTACCTGAGCCGGTCGCCCAGGAGGCGCTTTGGTCGGCTCAGCCGGGCGATTCGTGATTGGGGCTCGGGGTCCTTGCACGGGTCCTGTCATGGTGTCCGCCTTTCGATCAGGTGCGTGCACTCAGTAACCCGGGGTACCGAAAGGTTCCCTCAGCCCTTGGTTTCGGCAGGCGGCGGCGGCGCGGTTTTCACGGCTCTTAGCCGCGCAATCACGCCGCCGAACCACTCGGGCGCCCGATCGTCGTACCTCCGCAGCATGTCGATCGCGCAGTCCACACAATTCCCCAGCCCGCCCCACGAGGGGCCCGTGGCAGCCAGCAAGGCCTGCTTGAGGGGCGGTTCTGCGCTGGACTCGTGGATCCCCAGGAGAACGGCCGCAGCGACCGCTGGGTTGTTGTAGAACAAGGCATATCCAAAGATGTCTCGGTCGACGGCGCGCGCATCCCGCTCGAGCCGCTCCGGCTTATGACAGAACTCGCTCCTTTCAGAGTCACTCAAGTACTGCGAGCTGACGATCTCGTCGACATACGCGATGATGGCCTCGTACTGCTGTCGCTCCTTTGGTTCGAATTTGCCGCAGCGATGCTGACCGAACGACTTTAGCGGTTCGCGCAGCCAGGCGATCTTTCTGGCGTTCGGCATCAATCGCTCCGGCAGGCTGAGGAATTCGCGAAGGCCCGCTCGCACCAGTTCTACATCGCCTTTGTCGATTGCCTCATGCAATCTGCGGGCAATCTTTGCCGGGGGCGCATACAGTTGCGCGGCCGCACCCGGCAATCGGGGCCCTTTCATGCGTTCCGATGCAAAATGAAAAACAAGGTCTTCGACGACAGGTTCCAACGCTTCCAGCCGCGTTGTGAGCTGAGCTCCTTGCGCCTTCGTTTCGCGCTCCTGCGCTTGTCTTGCAGCCTGCTGAGCCTTTGCGGACTGCCTTATCTGAAAGCTGAGGCCCGCAAAGCTGATACTCCGTTTGACCGCATCTGCCGGTGGTCCGGCCGAGATTTGCGCTTCGAGGGATTGAATGCTTGCGAGCAGTTCGTCGATCTCCAACCTTTGCAGGGAAGGCGAAATCTCATCCAGCCTGAGCCACGGGTCTGCCTGGATCGCCAGATGCATGTCCTTGGAGGACAGCATCAACGAGATGGCTTCCACGAAGGTCAGGAATTCCGCGATGTTCCGCTTTTCGTACGGCGTCACGCGCTGGAGCGGCGCCAGCGGCAGCCGCTCCTGACGCGCGATGGTCAGCGGCGCACTTGCCGCAAAGCCCGGGGCGTTGGCGTTGCCGCCCTCGGTCTGTGATTCGTTGTTGTTGTTGATCGCTTCGGCTGGTATCGGCTTGCCACCGATTTCGGCCGGCGAATTGCGCCGAGCCAGCTGACGCGTACCCGTCCCCCCTGGAACCATTTTCATTCTCCCGTTCTGATCGCAAAGCGCCGCATCTTAGTGTCGGACGCGCTGCGCCGACCCGAGACTAATGCATGGGCAAGACCAGGCGGAAGAAATCGATGGCTAGCCGGCGCGCTGCAAGAAGCCGTCCAGCACGTTGACGGCGTTCACGCCGATCTCGGCCACGGCGTAGCCACCCTCGAATACGAACACCGTCGGCAGTCCTGCGTCGGCCAGGTCTTCCCCGACGCGCAGGTAATCCGGGCTTTGCAGGGCGAAGCCGGCGACGGGATCGCCCGCGAAGGTATCCACGCCCAGTGACACGACCAGCGCCTGCGCGCCGAAGGCAGCAATGCCGCGAAGCGCCTGCGCCATCGCGTCGCGCCAGGTTGCGAAAGTGGCGCCGCGGGGCAGCGGCAGGTTGAGGTTGAAGCTCAGGCCCGCGCCCTCGCCCCGCTCGTCCGCGTGGCCCAGGTAGAACGGGTACTCGGTACGCGGGTCGCCGTGCACGCTCGCGAAGAACACGTCCTGCCTGTCATAGAAGATGGCCTGGGTGCCGTTGCCGTGGTGGTAGTCGATGTCCAGCACTGCCACGCGCTGCAGCCCTGCATCGCGCAGCCATTGCGCGGCGCAGGCGGCGTGGTTCAGGAAGCAATAGCCGCCGAAGAAATCCACGCCAGCGTGGTGACCCGGTGGGCGCGTGAGCGCGAATGCGGCCCGGTCGCCGCTGGCCACCGCCTTGGCGGCCGCCAGCGCGCAGTCCACACCAGTGCGGGCCGCCGTCCAGGTGCCCGCCGTCAGCGGGCTGCCCGCGTCGTAGGAGAACAGGCCCAGCTTCGCCTGGAAATTGGCAGGCACCACGTCGGAGCGGAAGGTGCGGATCGGCCAGAACGAGGGCATGGCATCGCGCTGCGCGTTCGCCGGATCCAGTGCCACCCATTCGTCCCATGCACCCGAGAGGAAATCGAGGTAGCGCTGCGAGTGCACGCGCACGAGTGCGCTGTCGGGAAACTGCGGCGCGGTTTCGATGGGACCGAGGCCGCGCTGCTTGAGCTCCCGCAGCACATGGTCCACGCGGTCGGGCTTCTCGAAGCACGGCACCAGCTCGCCGCGGAACATCTCCAGCTTGCCCGCGTGCTGCGCATGCTTGTCGTTATGGAACGTGATCATTGCTTCAGGTCCTTGCCAGCACCGGCCCCAGCGCAACGCCGGTATGCGTCCCCTTGGCCACCACCTGCTCGGGTGAAGCGGCCGCCACCACCTGGCCGCCGGCGTTGCCGCCCTCGGGGCCGAGGTCGATCACCCAGTCGGCTTCGGCGATCACGTCCAGATCGTGCTCGATCACGATCACGCTGTGGCCGCCGTCCACCAGCCGGTGCAGCACGCGCACCAGCTTCTCGACGTCCGCCATGTGCAGGCCCACCGTCGGCTCGTCCAGCACGTACAGCGTGTGCGGCGCTTTCTGCCCGCGGCGCGTGATGTCGTCGCGCACCTTGGAGAGTTCGGTCACCAGCTTGATACGCTGCGCCTCACCGCCCGAGAGCGTGGGTGACGGCTGACCCAATGTGAGGTAGCCCAGCCCCACGTCTTCGAGCAGCTTCAGTGGATGGCTGATGTTGGGCATCGCCGAGAAGAACTCCACCGCCTCGTCCACCTCCATCTGCAGTACGTCGCCGATGTTCTTGCCGCGCCAGGTGACGGCTAGCGTTTCCGGATTGAATCGCGCGCCGTGGCACGATTCACAAGGCACCTTCACGTCTGGCAGGAAGCTCATGCCGATGGTGCGCAGGCCTTGGCCCTCACAGGTGGGGCAGCGCCCCTCGCCGGTGTTGAACGAGAAGCGGCCCGGCCCGTAGCCGCGCGCTCGCGCCTCCAGTGTGTCGGCGAACAGGCGGCGGATCGTGTCCCAGAAGCCGATGTAGGTGGCCGGGCAAGAGCGCGGCGTCTTGCCGATGGGCGTCTGGTCCACTTCCAGCACACGGTCGACGACCTGGTAGCCGTCGAGGCCGCTGCAGCCCACCCATGCGGGGTGCTTGCCGCGGTCGTCCGCGTCGCGGCCCGCCTTGGTGTAGCGCTGCTGAACGGCCGCCTGCACGTTGTGCAGCAGCACGTCGCGGGCGAGCGTGGACTTGCCGGAGCCGGAGACGCCGGTGACGGCGACGAGGCGGTAGAGAGGAATGTCGACGTCGACGTTCCGCAGGTTGTGGAGATCGGCGCCGCGCAATGCCAGGCGAGCACCCTCACCCCTGCCCTCTCCCGGAGGGAGAGTGAGCAAAGCCAGGGGAGCCACGCTCCCTCTCCCCTTTGGGGAGAGGGCTGGGGTGAGGGGCAGCACGCCACGCCGCGGCTTCACCGGATGCTTCATCGCGTGCAACAGGTACCTCCCCGTCACCGATTCCTCCACGGCCGAAATATCGGCCGCCGAGCCCTGCGCAATCACCCGCCCACCGCGCTTGCCCGCGCTCGGCCCGATGTCGATGATGTGGTCGGCGCGGCGGATCGTGTCCTCGTCGTGCTCCACCACCACCAGCGTGTTGCCCTTGTCGCCGAGCTTGTGCAGCGCGTTCAGCAGGATCTGGTTGTCACGGGCGTGCAGGCCGATGGTCGGCTCGTCCAGCACGTAGCAGACGCCCTGCAGGTTGGACCCGAGTTGCGCGGCCAATCGGATGCGCTGCGCTTCGCCGCCCGACAGGGTCGGCGCGCCGCGGTCCAGCGTGAGGTAGCCCAGGCCCACTTCCTCGAGGAACTCCAGGCGGCTCCTGATCTCGGGGATGAGATCGCGCGCGATGCCTTCCTCACGCACGCTCATCACGCCCTTGACTTGCAGGCTTTCGATCCAGCGACGTACATCCACCACCGACAGCGCCGCGATCTCCGCGATGCCGGTCTTGTCGAACTTCACGTTGCGCGCCTGCAGGTTGAGGCGCGCGCCATGGCAGGCGGGGCAGGCCTCATCGACCACGTCTTCCACGTCCGGCTCGCCGAAGGTCTGCTCGCGGCCTTTGTTGTCGTCGGCCTGCACGGTGTCGTCGAAGGCCTTGCGCTGCTCGCGCGTGAGCTTGACGCCCGTGCCCACGCACTCCGGGCACCAGCCGTGCTTGCTGTTGTACGAGAAGAGGCGCGGATCGAGCTCGGGGTAACTGGTGCTGCACACCGGGCAGGCGCGCCGCGTGGAGAACACCTCGACCTTGCCGATGTGGTGGTGCGAACCCAGCCCCGACAGCATCGCACCCTTCAGGCCGTCCAGTGGCGCCAGCACATGCAGCACGCCCTTGCCGTGCTCCAGGGCGACGGTGAGCTTCTCGCGCAGCAGGGCCTCGTTCTCGGGCTTGATGTCGAGATCGCAAACGGGCAACTCGATCGTGTGTTCCTTGAAGCGATCGATGCGGGGGAAGCCCGTCGTCGGCAGGAAGTTGCCGTCCACGCGCAGGTGGGTGTAGCCGCGCGGCCGCGCCCAGTCGGCAAGCTCGGTGTACACGCCCTTGCGGCTGATGACGAGCGGCGCCAGCAGCCCGATGTGGTGACCGCGGTAACGCTTCATGATCTGGGCAGCGATGCTGTCGGGCGACTGCGGGCGCACTTCGGCGCCGTCGCTCACGCAATGCTGGACGCCCAGCTTCACGTAGAGCAGCCGCAGGAAATGCCAGACCTCGGTGGTGGTGCCCACGGTAGACTTTCGCCCGCCGCGCGAAAGCCGCTGCTCGATGGCCACGGTCGGCGGGATGCCGTACACCGCATCCACTTCCGGCCGGCCCGCCGGCTGCACGATGCTGCGGGCATAAGCGTTCAGCGATTCCAGGTAGCGGCGCTGCCCTTCGTTGAAAAGGATGTCGAAGGCCAGTGTGGACTTGCCGGACCCCGACACACCCGTCACCACGCTGAACTTGTTGTGCGGGATGTCCACCGTCATTGACTTGAGGTTGTGCTCGCGCGCGTTGACGATCTGGATGGCGTTGGGCCGGGCCGCGCGCATGTCCTCGCTTTTCTTCTGGCTCAGCGCGTAGCTGGCGGCCCGCTCCTCGAGCGTGAACGAGCCCAGGCCCAGCGTGCTGTCGTACTCGCGCAGCGCCTTGGCGGTGTGCGAGGACGCGTGCAGCTTCACTTCTTCCGGCGAGCCTTCCGCGACGATCAAGCCGCCCGCCTCGCCGCCTTCGGGGCCGAGGTCGATCAACCAGTCGGCGGCGCGGATCACATCGAGGTTGTGCTCGATCACGATGAGCGAGTTGCCGCCTTCGAGCAGCTTGCGCAGCGCCCGCATCAGCTTGGCGATGTCGTCGAAGTGCAGGCCGGTGGTCGGCTCGTCGAACATGAACAGCGTGCCGCGCGTGGCAGTGGCCTGCCGGCTCGACGTGGCGCTCTTTGCCGCCTGCGCGAGGAAGCCCGCGAGCTTCAAGCGCTGCGACTCGCCGCCGGACAGCGTCGGCACGGGCTGGCCGAGCTTCACGTATTCGAGGCCGACGTCGACGATGGGTTGCAGCGCGCGGATCACGTCGCGGTCATTCGCGAACAGCGTGGCGGCCTCGCTCACGGTGAGGTCCAGCACGTCCGCGACGTTCATCGTGCGGAAATTGGAATCTGACCCCGATTGCGATTTGCGTTCGATGGTGACTTCGAGAATTTCGGGGCGGTAGCGCTTGCCGTCACAGTCGGGGCAGCGCAGGTACACGTCGGAGAGGAACTGCATCTCCACGTGTTCGAAGCCCGAGCCGCCGCAGGTGGGGCAGCGGCCGTCGCCGCTGTTGAAGCTGAACTTGGCCGAGGTGTAGCCGCGTTGCTTCGCGAGCGGCGACACCGCGAAGATTTCGCGGATGGCGTCCCAGGCGCCGACGTAGCTCACCGGGTTGGATCGCGCGGTCTTGCCGATCGGGGACTGGTCGACGAAGACGACGTCGCTCAGGTGGTCGGCGCCGAGCAGGCGATCATGCAGGCCCGGCGTTTCGGTGGCCTTGCCGAAGTGCCGCGTCAGCGCGGGCGCCAGCACGTCCTGGATCAGGCTGGATTTGCCGGAGCCGGAGACACCCGTCACGCACACCAGCCGCTGCAGCGGAAACTCCACCGACACGTTCTGCAGGTTGTGCTCGCGCACGCCTTCGAGGATGAGGCGCGGCGTCGCATCCGTCACCGCGCGCTTGAAGCCCATGCCCACGTGCTTGCGCGCCCCCAGGTAAGCGCCGGTGAGCGTGTCCGCGTGGCGCAGGTTCTCGGTGGTGCCGTCGAACACGATCTGGCCCCCGCGCTCGCCGGGGCCGGGGCCCATGTCGAGGATGCGGTCGGCGGCCAGCATGACGGCCGGATCGTGCTCCACCACCACCAGCGTGTTGCCTGCATCGCGCAGGCGCTTCATGGCTTCGGTGATGCGGTTCATGTCGCGCGGGTGCAGGCCGATGCTGGGCTCATCCAGCACGAAGAGCGTGTTGACCAGCGAGGTGCCAAGGGCCGTCGTCAGGTTGATGCGCTGGACTTCGCCGCCGGACAATGTGCGGCTTTGCCGGTCCAGCGTGAGGTAGCCGATGCCGACGTCGACGAGGTATTTCAGGCGGGTGGTGATTTCTTCGTAAAGGAGCTTGAGGGCCTGGTGCTCGCCCTCACCCCTGCCCTCTCCCGGAGGGAGAGGGAGTAAGCCCCCTCTCCCGCTTGCGGGAGAGGGGTGGGGTGAGGGTTGCAGCCGATCGAAAAACCTCCGCAACCGATCAATCGGCATCAACATCAAATCATGCAGGCACAACCCCGGCAGCGCCTCCAGCTGATCGCGCGTCCATTGCACGCCCACCGGCATGAAGCGTTTGGATGGCTCCAGCACCGCGTCCGCGTCTTCCTTGCTCCCGATGCGCCAGAGCAAACTCTCGGTTTTCAGTCGCGCGCCGCCGCACACATGGCACGGCGTGTAGCTGCGGTACTTGGACAGCAGCACGCGGATGTGCATCTTGTATGCCTTGCTTTCCAGGTACTCGAAGAAGCGCTTGATGCCATACCACTGCTTGTTCCAGTTGCCCTCCTTGTAGCTGGGCGTTCCACCGATCACCCATTGCTGCTGCTCGGGCGTGAGCTTGTACCAGGGCGTGTCTCGCGGGATACCTGCCGTCTCGGCGTGGCGCATCAGGTCGTCCTGGCACTCGGCCCAGGCGGGCGTCTGAATCGTCTTGATCGCGCCGGCGCGCAAGGTGAGCTTTTCGTTGGGGATCACCAGCCCGTAGTCGACGCCGATCACGCGGCCGAAACCTCGGCATGTTTCGCACGCGCCCACGGCCGAATTGAAGGAGAACATCGAAGGAATGGGATCGGCGTATCGCAGGTCGCTCTCCGGGCAATGCAAGCCGGTGGAGAACTTCCACGAGCCGTCATTGCGGCCTTGAGCCGCAATCCATGTCTCCCCACCCGCGGCAGTGGATGCCGGATCAAATCCGGCATGACGATCCTCGGCAACGTAGACCGTCATCCGGCCAGCGCCGCGCTTCAACGCAACCTCGATCGCCTCGACCGCGCGCGCCTTCTCGGTGGCGTGCAGGCGGAATCGGTCGGCCACCACATCCAGGATCTTGCGTGGCCCGGTGGGCGTGGCCACCTCGCGCTCCGCGTGCACGCGCGTGAAACCGCTGGCGGACAGCCACTGCTCCACCTCCTCCGGCGAGGTGCCGCCGGGCAGTTCCACCGGGAATGTCACCACCAGGCGCGGATCGCCGTTCGCGGTGCGTGCCGCCATCTCGGCGTAGATGGTCTCCGGCGTGTCGTGCCGCACCGGCAGCGCCGTCTTCCTGTCGAACAGCTGCCCGGCCCGCGCGAACAGCAGCTTCAGGTGATCGTTCAGCTCCGTCATCGTGCCTACCGTGGAGCGTGACGAGCGCACGGGGTTGGTCTGGTCGATGGCGATCGCAGGCGGCACACCTTCCACCCGGTCCACGGCCGGCTTGTCCATCCGGTCGAGGAACTGGCGCGCGTAAGCCGAGAACGTCTCCACGTACCGGCGCTGGCCTTCCGCGTAGAGCGTGTCGAACACCAGGCTCGACTTGCCCGAGCCGCTCGGCCCCGTGACCACCGTCAGCTCGCCGGTTTTCAGGTCGAGATCGAGGTTCTTGAGGTTGTGCTGCCTGGCGCCGCGAATGCGGATAAGTCCCTGGGTCATACGGCCGGTCTTTCATGAGTGGGCCGAACATTTTAGGGACGACCCCATGACAGGACCTGTCATGGGGTCTTAACGGGCGGCGAAAGGGCCGTGGCCAGTCAGGAAGCGCGAGGCTCGAAATTCAGGACGTACATCTTGTTTCCCCCTGCCGCAGGAAGATCGGCAGACCACCCCATGCGCTCAAGCATCTTGACTGCTGCCGTATTCTTCTCAGAAACCAGGGCGAGCAACTGCCGATAGCCTGTGTCTCTGGCATGCTTGACGCCTCGATCCAGCAGCTGTGGCCCGGCACCCTGGCCTTGTAGCGCGTCGGCGATCACGATATTCAGGGCGCAAGTCTTCAAGCCCCGCATGGGCGACGCCAAGCCCTTGGCTTCTGCAAATTGAAATACTTGCAGCATCTCACGCTCCGGATATGGCGCGTAGTCCATTAACCCAACGATGCGCTGCTGGTCGTCGCGCAACACCAAAGAAACGCGTGGTTGCGCCGGATTGACAGACTGCGACTGGTTCACAAAGTAAGCCGCCACATCGGCGGGCCCTTGGGACTCGCGCTCGGAAAACCTCAATTCGGTCGAAGCCTCGCTCAAGCCGGAGACGAAGGCCGCCAGCGCAGGCATGTCATCCGGACGAATGGCCTGGAGCGAAACGACTTTGCCGCTCTTGAGCGGAAATCGGGCCACTTCACCGGCGGGTGCGCGTGCATCGGCAACGGGTTTCCACTCCACAGGCGCCTGCTGCTGCAGATCAGGCTCCCACTCTTCCAACACCGTCACATAGCGCTCAAACAGTTTCTGAATCTCCACTTCCCTTTTTTGCTCGTCGGCCGGCATGCGTTCGAGGGCCGCGAGGGCGGATCGAAGTCTGATCACGACTTTCGCACGCTCAGGCTCCCCCACTTTGTGCGACTTTTCCTCGAGAAGTCTGTCGGCCGCCCGCAGGTCGGAAACCGTGGGCGGGGAATCAAATTCCTGACGGCGCCTCAGGACATCCAGAAAGGCGGCAGCATTGGGGCTCGGCTTGATCTCCTGGCGCGTGGCAGACTTGATGGGTGAAACCTGGGGCGGCACCCGCATGTTGGCAAAAGTGCGCACGGACGTGGGTTCAAAGACATGGAAGCGCACCGCAGTCGCCTGAACGCCGGTCCGCGCGATATGTTTTACACGCAAGTGGTGCTCCCTTCAATTAGCAAGAGTTTGTAGCAGGCGTTCGGCGTCGCGCACCTGGCCTTCCACGAACGCGGCAAGATCCTGGCCGGACAACCGGCGGGCGTCATTCATGCGCGCGCAATAAACGACCTTGTCAGTATCCGGGTGGATGCCGAAAAATCCATGCAAGGTCTCCGTCGGGTTCACGTTTTCGCGAAGCAAGCGCTCGTAAAACCGCAGACCATGATGGGCGGCGGAATCGAATTCAACATAGATAGACAATGTGTCGTCATGGAGGTCTTCCGCGCGGTGCAAAAGACCGACGATCCGATTGGCAACCATCAAGTGCCCAGCGCGGGCCACGTCTTTCCAGTCCGCAAGGCCGACGGCCGCGCACATATCCTTGACCAATCCGTCGTAAATGGCGGCTTCCATTAGATGATCCTCCCGTCACCGGCCGCGCAGGCGCCATGTCCGGTGCATCACCCTCTGTAACCGTCGCCGGTCTTTGGTTCAACCCTCAATACTTGATCCGCGCGTAATAGGTCTGCTGGGACGCCGCGCGGGCCTGGCCCAGCGTGCCGATGCCCATGGCCTGCAGCAGGGGAATCAGCCGCAGCATCACTTCGGCGGTGAGCACCGCGTCGCCCAGCGCCGTGTGCCGTCCCAGTACCTTGATGCCAAAGCGCTGGGCGATCGCCTCCAGCTCGTGCGAGGGTTGATAGGGATGCACCAGGGCGGACAGCAGCAGGGTATCCAGCACCGGCTGGCGGAAGACGATGCCCGTGCTCGCCTCCTTGAGCTGCAGGAACTTCATGTCGAAGGCTGCGTTGTGCGCCACCAGCACCGTGTCCTGGGCGAACGCATGGAAGGCCGGCAGGACCTGGCCGATGCGCGGCTTGCCGGCGACCATGTCCTGCGTGATGCCGTGGATCGACGCGTCCGTGATCACCCGCCCGGGATCGACCAGCTGCTCGAAGCACTCCTGCCGCAACATCCGGCCGTTGACGATGCGCACGGCGCCGATCTGGATGATCTCGTCCCCGCCGGCGGGCGACAGGCCGGTGGTTTCGGTGTCGAACACGGTGTAGGCCAGGGTCGCCAGCGGACGATCGTCCATTTCGCTGCTCTCGGGAACGGCGCCGAACAAATCGAAGTCGTAAAACTCGGGACGGCTCCCGCCCGGCAGTATCTCGGCCGCTTCAGGCAAATCGTGTTCGCTGGCCAGCGGCAACAGGAACCGGAAGAAAGCCTGGTGCCGCACGCGCTCGCGCTCGAACCACATCTCGCCGCCGTGACGCTCGACCACATCACGCACCGACAACGGCGTGCTCTCGGCCCCGAAACGCATTGGCTCCAGCTCCCAGCTCATCACGGTCTCGTTGCTCATCGCATGCCCCGACCAGACCAGGTCCAGCTGGGCGCGTTCGCCCGCCGCCTTCAGCCGCAGCTGCAGGAACCGAACGTCGAACTCGTCGACCAGCCGGCGCGCGAGATAGCTCAAGGCCTGCAGAAGAGAAAAGCTGTCCACCCGCAGCCACAGCGCCGGATCGACCTCGTCCACCGAGGCCGGGCGGCCGCAACGACGCTCGATCTGCCTAAGTGCGGCGGCGATCAGATCGGACCCCAGCATGTCCTCCAGCGGCCAGCGTGCCTTCAGGCCCTGCACCGCGCGCTGCGCCATGTCGGCGACGCGCTGGCTCATGGCGGCGACCTCTTCGCGCACTACGCCCAGGAAGCGTTCACGCATCTCCGGTTCCACATCGGGAAGCGCCAGCATGTCCACAGCCGCCTGCATGTTGCCCAGAGATGAGCGGCTGCCTTCTGTCAGGCCATGCAGCAGCTGGTCGCGCATGGATTCTTCCTCGAAGCTGCGGGTCACGTTGTCGAGCATCATCACGAAGCCCCCGATGTCGGCGGAGCCGTCGGCCGAGGCCTCGCCCGTCTGCACCGGCGCCATCTGCACGCGCAGCAACTGTCCGGCCGGTGTTGCGGTGACGAATTGGGTCGACGGGCTGGCGGCGCCGCGCGCCATGCGCTGCCGGATGTTTTCCAGGGCGTGGGCCACCAGGTTGCGGTCGAAGACGCCGTAGATGGAACGGCCGATGCCGATCAGCTCGGCGCCGCCGGCCTGTTGCGGCGCCTGCGACAGGGCCTTGAACTGCAATCTGGCGCGGCTGTTGTACAGCAGGATGCGGCCATCCAGGTTGCAGACCACGACGCTCTGCGTCAGCTCGGCCATCAGCGCGGCAAGCCGATTGCGCTCCTGTTCGACGCCCAGGCTGGCCTGCCGCACCTGCGCGGCGACATCGGCCCGCAGCGCGCTGCGCTGGCGCGCCAGCTGGTTGATAAGCCCGGCCAGCGCGCGCGTCTCGGCGCTGCCCGAAGGTTCGATCTCGCACTGCGCGTCGGCCGCGAGCAACACGCCGGCCTGTTCGGCCAGGCGGGCGGCCGAGGCGACCCAGCGCAGATAGGCACTGCGCAGCAGCGCGCCGATCGCACCCGAAAGCAGCAGCCAGGCGAGCAGCAGCAACGCGCCGCGGGACTCGAGCATCGCCGTGAAGGCCGCGCGCTCGGCCGGCTCGAGCGTCGCGGCCAACAGCAGCCCCACGCCGGCGGCCGTCAGCGCGAGCAGCAGCCCGGGGGCGAGCGTGGCGATCAGCTCGCGCCGGTCGACCTTCATGCCAGCAGCTCGCGCACCCGCTCGGCCAGCTGGCGGGTCGAGACCGGCTTGGTCACGTAGGCATCAGCGCCGAGCGCGGTGCCCTTGGCGAGATCGGTGTCACGGCCCTTGGCGGTCAGCATCACGATCTTGACACCGGCCAGCGACTCGTCGGCGCGCACCGCCTGGCACACCTCGAAGCCGCTCATGCCCGGCATCATCACGTCCAGCAGCACCAGCGCGGGTCGATCGCGCCGGATCGCGGCCAGCGCCGCCGGCCCGTCGCGCGCGACGCTGACCTCGTAGCCCTCGCGCTTCATCAGGTATTCGAGCGAGATGACGATGTTCGGCTCGTCGTCGGCGATCAGTATCTTGTGGGTCATGGTGTCGTCTCCTCATGCTGCCACGGCAGCTCGAACCCGAAACAAGCGCCTTTGCCTGGCTCGGACTTCAACCACATGCGGCCGCCAAATTGTTCGACGATCTGGCGGCTGATCGGCAAGCCCAGGCCGGTGCCCTGCGGCCGGTGGGCGGCGGCGCCTCCCTGGCGAAACTTTTCGAACACCAGCTGCTGCTGATCCGGCGCCACGCCGGGGCCGTTGTCGCACACTTCGATCGTGGCGTGGCGCTCGTCGCTGCGCAGCCGCACGATCACGCGGCCGCTGCCCTGCGGCACGAACTTCGCCGCGTTGGACAGCAGGTTCAGCAGCACCTGCAGCAGCCGGTCGCGATCCGCATGCAGCACCGGAACTTGCGCGGGTTGCTCGACCTGCAGCTGCGCGCCACGCTCGCGGAACGTTCCGGCTGTCGTCTGCACCGCATGCCCGATCAGCTCGCGCAGGTCGATTTCGTCGTTGCGCCATTCCGCTTGCCCGGACTCTATCTTGGCCATGTCCAGCACCTGGTTGACGAGGCGGCTGAGGCGCTCTGCTTCCGCGACCACGAGCTCGAGAAAGTGCTGCCGCTGCGCTGCGTCCATCCCGGGCTCGTCGCGCATCAGCTCTGCGAAGGCACGGATCGACGTGAGCGGCGTGCGCAGCTCGTGGGTCACCGACGACATGAAATCGTCCTTCAGCCGGTCGAGGCTTTCAAGTTGCCGATTCAATGCCCGCACCTGCGAAGCTTCGTCGAGCATCCGCAGGATGTCCTCGGTGCCCAGTGGCTCTTCTTCCACGACGCTGGCCATCGCCGCGCGCGCCGACGCGCTGCCGATCGCGCCGGCCAGCTGCGTCTCCACGTGCTGGACGAGCCGGGCGTCGGGCTCGATCCGCTCGATCTTCGCAACGCCCGCCTGCCGCGCATAGTCGGCGAACAGCCGCTGCGCCGCGTCCACGCCGAGAAAGCGCTTGGCCAGCCGCTGCAGCTCGGCGAGCCGGGCGCGCCCGCGCCAGAACACCGGCGCCGTGGCCGTGCGACGGAACACATCGACGAACAGCAGCGCCTGGGTGGCCTCGCGCGCGGACGGTGAGCGCGCCAGCGACACCGCGGCATAGCAGCCGGCGTTGGCCACCAGGCTCCACAGCAGTGCGTGCGTGAGGCTGTCCAGGCCCGCAAGACCGAACAGCTGCTCGGGGCGCAGCAGCGCGATGCCGAAGGGCCCCTCCGTCATGAACGCGGTGGGCAGCCAACCCGATTTGGCGATCGATGGCAGCAGCAGCGTCCAGGTCCACAACGTGAATCCGCTGGCCAGCCCGGCCAGCGCGCCGGCACGGGTCGCGCCCTTCCAGTACATGCCGCCGAGCAGCGCAGGCGCAAATTGCGCGACCGCGGCGAAGCTGATCAAGCCGATGCTGACCAGCGCGTAGGCCTCGCCGGCGATGCGGAAATACAGATAGCCCAGCAGCAAGAGAGCGACGATGACGATTCGCCGCAGCACCAGCGGCAACGCGCTCAGGTCGCCCGCGCTGCGCCGGCGCAGCCGCAGCACCAACGGCATCAACAGATCGTTGCTGACCATGGTGGACACCGCGATCGCCTCGACGATCACCATGCCGGTGGCTGCCGACAGCCCGCCGATGAAGGCGACCAGCGCCAGCAGCGGCTGGTCGAACGCGAGCGGCAGCGACAGCACGAAGGTTTCGGCGTCCGCGCCCCCCTTGCCGAAGTGCAGCAGCCCGCCTAGCGCGATCGGCAGCACGAACAGGTTGATCAAAAGCAGGTACAGGGGAAAGGCCCAGGTGGCGCGCGTCACGTGGCGCTCGTCGACGTTCTCGACCACCATCACCTGGAACTGGCGCGGCAGGAAGATCACCGACAGCATGGCCAGCAGCGTGAGGGCAAACCACTGTCCGCCGGCGAAGGGGCTCTCGCCGCCGAGGCCGAGCAGCGGCTTCAGGTCGGCGCGCGCCGCGGCCTGCGCGAAGATGTCGCCCGGCCCATCGAAAAGACCCCAGCACACGAAGATGCCGACAGCGATGAAGGCGACCAGCTTGACCACCGATTCGGCCGCGATCGCGGCAACCAGCCCTTCATGGCGCTCGCTGGTGTCCAGATGGCGAGTGCCGAAAGCGACCGTGAAGCCGGCCAGCACCAGGGCGATGTAGAGCGTGCTGTCGCTCCACCACGGCACGTGCGCCATCGCCGTCTCGCCGGGAAGGGCGGTGAGCAGCGCCAGCCCGCTGGCGATCGCCTTGAGCTGCAGCGCCACGTACGGCAGGATGCCAACCAGCGCCATCAGAGTGACCAGCGCCGCCAGTGCGCGGCTCTTGCCATAGCGGCTGGAGATGAAATCGGCGATGGAGGTGATGCGGTAGATGCGGGCGATACGGATCATCTTGCGCAGCACCGAGCCGGCCAGCAGCATCGCCAGGGTGGGCCCCAGGTAGATCGGCAGGAACCACAAGCCCGACGCCGCGGCACGTCCGATGCTGCCGAAGTAAGTCCATGCCGTGCAGTAGACGCCCATCGACAGCGTGTAGACCCAGGCGTTGCCAATCACCGAGCGGCCGGCGCGCGCACGGCCGTCCGCGAAATACGCGATCGCGAACAGCAACATCAGGTAGGCGAAGGATGCGGCCAGGACCAGTGGGGTCGAAAGCATGTTCGCCGCTCCGTCAGTCCTCGCCAGCACCGGTCTCGCTGATCCAGGCGGCGGCGCCGATCAGCAACGCCCAGCCGCCGAACAGCGCGGCCGGCATCAGCGGCACGCCCCAGACGCTGAGGTCGCGGTCCCATAGCGTCAGCAGTGGAAAATTCAGCAGCAGCCAACCGGCCACGAACAAGGCGAACAGGCGTTGACCGCGAAGCGGGTTGGACATGCTGGTTTTCTACATTGCGTCGAGCCGGAAGCGCTGGCGCAGCAGCCCCCGGAAGCGCTTGTTGATCGCCAGTGCGTCCTTGAGCTGGTCGCGCTCCATCGTGCTCAGGGCCGAAGGTTGCACCGTATTGCCCGGCGTTTCCCCGGCCGCGCGCTGGCGCAGCTGATGCCGCAGCTTCATCTCCATCAGGAAGTGCAGCGCTTCGAGCAGGTCGCGGCCCAGGTCCGCATCGATCAGCTCGCGCTCGACGAGGCGGCGCAGCCGCTGCGCCGTACCGGGCTCGCGCACCCCGTGCTGCAGGCACAGCGCGCGCACGCCGTGCACGATCGGGAAGGTGCCGAGCTTCTTGAGATCGAGCGGCTGTTCGTCAGCGCGCAGGGTCAGTCGCGTCCACAGGCTCTGCGGCTCGTCGAACTGGTCGGCCGCGGCGGCGAAGCGCGCGAGGAAGGCGTCCCCGCCGGCGAGGATGCGGTCCAGATACTGCCGCAGCTCCTGCAGCAGGGTGGCATCGCCGGCCACCCGTGCCGCGTCGAAAAAGATGGCAAGGTTCATCGCGCCCTGCGGATCGGCGCCGTAAATCCAGTCGCGCAGCGTCTCGCGAAAGCGCGCCACACTGCCGCGCCACAGCGGGTTGGTCAGCATGATGCCGCCGGGACACGGCGGGTAGCCGAACTGCGCCAGCGCGTCGTTGAAACGCGCGGCGATCTCGGGAAGTTGCGGCAGCTCGTAGCCATCGCGCAGCAACAGCGCATTGTCCTGATCGGTCTTCATGATCTGTTCGCCGCGGCCCTCGCTGCCCATGACCAGCAGGCAGCTGTTGGCCACCAGCTCCGGCGGCGCCAGCAAGTTCCACAAGCGCTCGATCAGGCGCTGGTTGAGCGCGCCGACCAGCCGCGAAATCCGTTCGATGCGCATGCCGCCGTCGTGCAGGAGGGTGATCATGGCGTCCGTGCGGTCGGCCACGGCCTTCAGGTCCGCGATCGAGACAGCTTCGTCGATCTGCGCCGCCAGCACGTGCGAATGGTTGGCGACGAAGCTGACCAGGTCGAGTTGTGCGATCAGGCCCAGCACCGTGTCACCGTCACGCACCAGAAGCCGATGGACCCGGTGGCGCACCATCAGCCAGAGAGCCTCGTACAGCTCCGCGTCGGGATGCACTTCGACGAGCTCGAACCGGGACACGTCGCGCACCGCCATCGTGCCGGGCGGCTCGCCGCGCAGCAGCGCGTCACGCAGGTCGGTGGTGGTGAAGATGCCCAGCCGCGACCCGTCGCGCACCAGCGTGTGCGTCACGCCATGCTGGGACATCAAGCGGCAGACCGATACCAGATCGAGCGAGCCGTCGACGTAAACGGGCTTGCGCACGTACGCGTCTCGCACGCGAGCGGTCACCAGCGAGAGCATCTCGCGCTGCGATTCGGTTCCGCGGGAGTCCGGCATGGAAGAAGCAAGAAGCGGGACAGCAGCCAGTGTAGCCGCTGTCCCGCTCGCTCGACCCTAAGGTGTTCGCTCAGTGGCCGCTCGCGCCCGAGGCGCCGATGCCGGTCTCAGAACGCACCTGCTGCGCCAGGAAGCCGGCCCGGTCGATGCGCGCGCGGTTGCTCTTGTCGAGCACCGAAAACAGCCAGATGCCGATGAAGCCGATGGCCATGGAGAACAGCGCCGGGCTGGTATACGGGAACAACGCCGAACCCTTCGGGTTACCCAGCGTGGCTTCCCACACGGACGGCGAGACCACCGTGAGCGCGACCGACGATATCAGCCCCAGGAAGCCGCCGATCACCGCGCCCTTGGTGGTGCAGTCCTTCCACAGCACGCTCATGAAGAGCACCGGGAAGTTGGCCGAGGCGGCAATGGCGAAGGCCAGGCTGACCATGAAGGCGATGTTCTGCTTCTCGAAGGCGATGCCCAGCAGCACGGCCACGATACCCAGGCCCACCGTCGTGATGCGTGAGACCTTCAGCTCCGACGCGCTGTCGGCCTTGCCATGCTTGAACACGGTGGCGTACAGGTCGTGCGACACCGCCGAAGCGCCGGAGAGCGTCAGCCCCGCCACGACGGCCAGGATGGTGGCGAAGGCGACGGCGGAGATGAACCCGAGGAAGATGTTGCCCCCGACGGCGTTGGCCAGGTGGATGGCGGCCATGTTCCCGCCGCCCTGCAGCGCGCCCTTGCCGTCCAGGAACGTGGGGTTCGTCAGCACGAAAGTGATGGCGCCGAAACCGATGATGAAGGTCAGCAGGTAGAAGTAGCCGATCCAGCCGGTCGCCCACATCACCGACGTGCGCGCCGCTTTCGCGCTGGGCACGGTGAAGAAACGCATCAGGATGTGCGGCAGGCCGGCGGTGCCGAACATCAACGCCATGCCGAAGCTGATGGTGGAGATCGGGTCCTTGACGAAATTGCCCGGCCCCATGATCGACTGGCCGATGGCCGAGGCCACCTCCGCGGTCTTGCCGTCCTTCAGGGCCAGGTCGGTCTTGATCTTGACGGCGCCGGCGAACATCGCCTCGAACGAGAAGCCGAAGTACCACATGACCGACACCGCCATGAACGTCGCGCCACCGAGCAGCATGCAAGCCTTGATGATCTGCACCCAGGTCGTGGCGGTCATGCCGCCGAACAGCACATACACCATCATCAGCGCACCGACGATGACGACCGCCATCCAGTACTCCAGCCCGAACAGCAGCTTGATCAGCTGGCCCGCGCCCACCATCTGGGCGATCAGGTAGAACGCCACCACGACCAGCGTGCCCGATGCGGCGAAGACGCGAACCGGTGTCTGCTCGAAGCGGAAGGCCGCGACGTCGGCGAACGTGAACTTGCCCAGGTTGCGCAGCCGCTCCGCCATCAGGAAGGTGATCACCGGCCAGCCGACCAGGAAGCCGATCGAATAGATCAAGCCGTCGAAACCGGATGCCATCACGGCCGCGGAAATGCCCAGGAAGGATGCCGCCGACATGTAGTCGCCCGCAATCGCCAGGCCGTTCTGGAAACCGGTGATGCCGCCGCCGGCCGTGTAGAAGTCGGCAGCGCTCTTGGTACGCGCCGCCGCCCATTTGGTGATGAACAGCGTGAACAGGACGAACACGCCGAACATGCCGATGGCGGTCCAGTTGGTGGCCTGCTTCTGCGCCTGGCCGAGGTCTGCGCCGGCCGCATGGGCGCCGCAGGCGAGGGCCAGCAATGCAAAGGCGCCGAGGGCAGCCTTGCCGGAAAACGAAAGGCGGCTCATTTCAGCACTCCACGGGTGATCTGCTCGGTCAGGTCGTCGAACTCGCTGTTGGCGCGCCTGACGTAATAGGCGGTGATGGCGACGGTGAATACGATGACGCCGAAGCCGAGCGGGATGCCCAGCGTCATGACGCCATCGCCCAGGCGCTGCGACACCAGCGGCTTGGCGAAAGCCACCAGCAGGATGAAGCCGTAGTACACGACCATCATCGCCAGTGTCAGCCACCAGCCGAAGCTGCTTCGCTTGGCCTTCAGCTCCTGATATTTCGGATGGCTCGCGATGCGTTGCACGAGATCGTCTTCCATGGGGTCTCCTTGTCCGGATGTCGGCTTGGACGCTGATGGTGCGTGACGGAACTGACTGCGCTCTGACTTTCGGCAACAACGTCCGACACGGGCAATGGTCGAGTTCGACGCGCGTCAAGCTCAGGCGTTCGCGCTGCGGGCTACTTCGCAGCCGACGCGGCCGCTGCCGGCGCGTGCACGGCGTCAGCGCCGTGCTTCTCGCCGCTCATGTCGAGGTTGTCCCCGCCCTTGCTGATAACGAACAAAGCCACCGCGGCAAAGACCGCGAACCCGACAATGACAGTCTCCCAATGGTTGAAACACTCGACAAAGGGCCCTGGCGAGCCGGGGCCCTTCATGCAATGCTCAACCGCGATCAGTCGCGGGCATAGATGTCCACGTCCTTGGTTTCCTTGATGAACAGTGTGCCGATGACGAAGGTCGCGGCGGCGATGATGATCGGGTACCAGAGGCCGTTGTACATGTTGCCGGTCTGCGCCACGATGGCGAAGGCGGTGGTGGGCAGCAGGCCGCCGAACCAGCCGTTACCGATGTGGTAGGGCAGGCTCATGGAGGTGTAGCGGATGCGCGTCGGGAACATCTCCACCAGCATCGCGGCAATCGGGCCGTAGACCATGGTGACCAGGATCACGAGGTAGGTCAGGATCACGATGACCATGAACTTGTCGAGCTTGGCCGGGTCGGCCTTGGTCGGGTAGCCCGCGGCCTTCAGCGCATCAGCGACGCCCTTCTTGAACTCGACGTCCTTCTTCTTGGCATCCTCGGGCGTCAGGCCCTTGGCGGTGTAGCCAGGAATCACGGTCTCGCCGATCTTGATGGAGGCGGGCGTGCCGGCGGCGGCGGGTGCATTCTCGTAGCTCACGGAAGCGCCGGCCAGCACCTGCTTGGCGATGTCGCACGAGCTGGTGAACTTGACGGTGCCGGTCGGGTTGAACTGGAACGAGCACTCGTTCGCATCAGCGGTCACCACCACTTTGTTCTTCGCTTGCGCGGCCGCCAGGTCCGGGTTGGCGGCCTTGGTCAGCGCAGTGAACACCGGGAAGTAGGTCAGCGCGGCCAGCAGGCAACCGGCCATGATGATCGGCTTGCGGCCGATCTTGTCCGACAGCGCGCCGAACACGATGAAGAACGGCGTGCCGACCAGCAGCGAGACAGCCACCAGGATGTTGGCAGTGGCGCCATCGACTTTGAGCGCTTGCGTCAGGAAGAACAGCGCGTAGAACTGACCCGAGTACCAGACCACGGCCTGGCCGGCGGTCAGGCCGATCAGCGCCAGGATCACGATCTTCAGGTTCTTCCACTGGCCGAAGGATTCGGTCAGCGGCGCCTTGGACGTGCGGCCCTCGGCCTTCATCTTCTGGAACGCCGGCGATTCGTTCATCGACAGGCGGATCCAGACCGAGACGGCCAGCAGCAGGATGGAGACGATGAAGGGAACACGCCAGCCCCAGTCGGCGAAGGCGGCCTCGCCGATCATGGTGCGGGTGCCCAGGATCACCATCAGCGACAGGAACAGGCCCAGCGTCGCGGTGGTCTGGATCCACGCGGTGTACGCGCCGCGCTTGCCATGCGGCGAGTGCTCGGCCACGTAGGTGGCCGCGCCGCCGTATTCACCGCCGAGCGCCAGGCCCTGCAGCAGGCGCAGCGCGATCAGGATGACGGGCGCCGCCGCGCCGATGGTGGCGTAGTTCGGCAGGATGCCCACGATGAACGTGGACAGGCCCATGATCAGGATGGTCACGAGGAACGTGTACTTGCGGCCGATCATGTCGCCCAGACGGCCGAAGAAAATCGCGCCGAAGGGCCGCACGATGAAACCGGCAGCGAAGGCCAGCAGGGCGAAGATGAAGGCGGAACCCGCGTCGAGCCCCGAGAAGAACTGCTTGGCGATGATCGCTGCGAGCGAGCCGTACAGGTAGAAGTCGTACCACTCGAATACAGTGCCGAGCGACGAAGCGAAGATCACTTTCTTCTCTTCGGGGCTCATCGGCCGGCTGGCGGCTGCTGTTGCCATAGGTCTTGTCTCCATTACGTAAAGTGCCCGGGATGGACACGTGGCGCAATTCTTGGAGCCAGCTCTGACCCTGCTCTGACGCGAAACCAACATGTTCTTGCGCCAAACCAACAGGACCTTTCACGAAACTTAATGGGCTCTGACGATTTAGGGTGAAACCCCTGCGTCTCGTTTCATCATGCGGGAGCGGTCTGCCGTTCCTCGGGTTTACCCGGCGACTCGTTCGCGCCCCCTAGGTGAATTCCTCAAGCAAGGATTTACCCTAGTACCGCGATCCCGGCCGGTGTTCTGATTCGTGTCACGAATCAAAGGATCGCCCGTGAAGATCGAACAGAGAAGGTGGACCGGGGCCCAAGACTGGGTCCCCCCACATCCGGGCGAATTCGGGGCGTCGTCCCAGCTGGTGCTGGTTTTTGGCGCCACGGCCGCCCTGCGGCAAGCGCCGCTCGCGGCCGCGATCCGCAGCGACTATCCGGCCGCGCACATCTTCGGCTGCTCCACCGCCGGAGAAATCTGCGGCACGCAGGTGTCGGACGACTCGGTTGTCGTGACCGCCGTGCATTTCGAGCATACGCAGTTTCGCAGCGTGCAGGTCGATCTGGCCCGGACCCCGGACAGTTTCCGGGCCGGGGAATGGATCGGACAGGCACTTCCTGCTTCGGTCCCGAACGCTGCGACGGGAGAGCAGGAAAAGCTCGCGCACGTGCTCGTGCTCACGGATGGGCTGAAGGTCAATGGAAGCGATTTCGTGGCGGGCGTAGTCAAGCACCTGCCCGAGGGCATCACCCTCACGGGCGGAATGGCCGGCGACGGCGCGCGCTTCGGAGAGACGCTCGTATTCAACGACGGCGTACCTGCCAAGGACACCATCTCCGCGCTGGGCCTGTACGGCCCGAGGTTGACGGTGGGTTTTGGCTCTCTCGGCGGCTGGGACTCCTTCGGCCCCGACCGGCTCGTCACCCGATCGAAGGCCAACGTGCTGTACGAACTGGACGGGCAGTCTGCACTCGGCCTGTACAAGCAGTACCTGGGCGTTCATGCCGAGGGTCTGCCGGCGACCGGACTGCTGTTCCCGCTGAGCATCCGGACGCGCGCCGCGGAAACGCCGGTCGTCCGCACAATCCTGTCGGTCGACGAGTCGGCGCAAATACGCCCGCCTGATGAAAGCCAACTTCGATCGGCTGATCGACGGCGCCACGGGGGCAGCCCGGACAAGCGGCACGGCCCTCGGCCCCGCCGCTGCCGAACTGGGGATTCTCATCAGCTGCGTGGGCCGCAAGCTGGTGCTCAAGCAGCGCATCGAGGAAGAAGTGGAAGCGGTGCGTGACGTCCTCGGCGATGGGGCGACGCTGGCAGGCTTCTATTCGTACGGCGAGATCTCACCCTTCACGCACGGCGCCAGGTGCGAACTGCACAACCAGACGATGACCATCACGGCCCTGTCGGAGCAGTGACCCGTGGAGCAGATGCACAGTCTGCTGAAGCGCCAGCTCAAGCGGCACTTCGGCGACTCATTCGCCATTCCGCCGGAATGGCGTTCCTTTATCGACAGGGTCGACGACGCCTACCGTGAGTTCGACGCCGACCGGGAGATGCTCGAACACTCCCTCGACCTCAGTTCGCAGGAACTGCTGGACGCGAACACCGAAATGCGCGCCGTTTTCCAGGCCATCCCGGACGTGGTGTTGCGCGCCAACCGCGAAGGCACCATCCTCGATATCAAGGCCGGCGCCCCCGGCGACCTGATGCGCAAGCGCGAGGACCTGATCGGCAAGCGGCTGCAGGATGTCCCGCTCGAAGATGTGGCACGCCAGTTTTCGGAAGCGATCGCCCAGGTGGTCGCGCAGGACTCTCCCGTGAGCTTCGAATACGCGGCGGTGCTGCACGGCCAGGAATCCCATTACGAAGCGCGCCTGGTACCGCTGCCCGAGATGCAGCTCGCGGTCATCGTGCGCAACATCACCGAGCGCAAGCAGTCGCTCCGGCTCCTCGCATCGGCCGTGGAGCAAACCACCGAATCCATCGTCATCGCCGAGGGGCACCTCGTCGGGCCGGGGGCCGGCTACGTCTTCGTCAACCCCGCCTTCACGCGGATGACGGGATACTCCTTCGCAGAAGCCGTCGGGCAGACCCCGCTCCTGTTGCGAGGGCCGAAGACCGCCCGGGCGGACCTGATCAGCATGCGCGAGACCCTGGGCAGGGGCGAATCGTATTCAGGGGAAACCATCGCGTATCGAAAGGACGGGACCGAGTTCCTCATGGAGCGCCACGTCGTTCCCCTGCGCAATTCGGCCGGGGCCGTCACGCATTTCCTGGGCATGCAGCGCGACATCACCGAGCGCAGGCGCGCGGAGGAGGAATTGCGCCTGAAGACGGCGGTGCTGGAAGCCCAGCTCAACTCTTCGCTCGATGCCATCATCGTCGTCGACCCGCAGGGCAGGAAGACGCTGCAGAACGGGCGAACCGCGGAGCTGTTCAAGATTCCGGCGTCGATCGTCCTGGGAGGCAGCAACGCCCAGCAGCTGGAATGGGTGACAGGCATGACCGCGAATCCCCGGCAGTTCGCCGACAAGCTCGCCCATCTCTATTCCCACCCGAATGAAATAAGCCGGGAGGAAATCGCGCTCAAGGACGGGACGATCCTGGACCGATACACGTCCCCGGTGATGGGCAGCGCCGGGGAATGCTACGGAAGGATCTGGACGTATCGCGACATCACAGCGCGGCACCGGGTCGAGAATGCCTTGCGCGAGAGCAACGAGAAATTCCTGCTGCTCGCGGAAAACATCACCGACGTGTTCTGGATCCGCTCGCCGGACATGCGCGAGGTGCTGTACGTGAGCCCGGGCTTCGAGCGGATCTGGGGCCGTCCCGCGAAACATCTGCATTCCCATCCGGCGCAGTGGGCCGACGCGGTCGTGCCGGAAGATCGCGACCGCGTACTGGCCACCTTCGCCACGCTCACCGGTACGGCGCCGAGCATCAGCATCGAGTACCGTATCGAGCGGCCCGATGGGGATCGACGCTGGGTGCATGCCCGCGGCTTCCAGGTGCGGGATGCCAATGGCAAGCTCTGTCGCCTGACGGGTGCCATCACGGACATCACCGAGCGTAAGCAGTCCGAGGCGCAGCTGGCAGCGGCCCACAAGGAACTGGTGGACATTTCGCGCCAGGCCGGGATGGCGGAGATCGCCACCAACGTGTTGCACAACGTGGGCAACATCCTGAACAGCGTGAACGTCTCCGCCGCGCTGATCAACAGCAGGCTGCGCAACTCGCGCGCGGACAATCTGGCGCGTGCGGTCGAAATGCTGGTCGAACATTCGGCCGACCTGGGCGACTTCCTGACCGAGGACCCGAAAGGCAAACTCCTGCCGGCCTACCTGGGCCGGCTGGGCCAGGCCCTCGCGAAGGAGCGGGCCGCCATGATGTGCGAGCTGGCCCACCTGACGCGCAGCGTCGAGCACATCAAGGACGTGGTCGCTACCCAACAGTCATTCGCGGGCGCGGTCGGCGTCATCGAGCCGGTCGAGATCTGCGATCTGGCTGAAGCCGCCTTGCACATGTACGGCGACGCGCTGGCGAGCCAGGGCGTGACCGTGGTCAGGGAATTTGCGGCCGTGCCCGTGGTGCGGCTAGACAGGGCGCGGGTCCTGCAGATCCTGGTGAACCTGGTCAGCAACGCCCAGCAGGCCATGGAGGGCAGGCCGATCGTCTCGCAGCAGATGACGCTTCGCGTCGAAGTCATTGCCGGCTCTTGCCTGCGTGTGTCCGTCCAGGACAAGGGCGAGGGCATCGCCCCGGAAAACCACACGCGGATCTTCGCGCACGGCTTCACCACCCGCAAGGCGGGCCACGGCTTCGGCCTGCACAGCTGTGCCCTGGCCGCCCGGCAGATGGGCGGCACTCTCACGGCCGACAGCGACGGACCCGGCCGGGGCGCAACCTTCACGCTGGAATTGCCGATCGACGCCGTGCAGGCCGCACCATGAGCGCCCGTTTCGCCGGGCCCCGCGCACTGCTGCAGGCGTGCCTCACCAAGCTGCTGCACCACCGCAGCGCGCCATGGGTCGGGGCCGCCGCCGTCCTGCTGTTCACGCTGCTTGCGTTCACCTACGTCCAGGGCAATTCCGTGAGTGGGGAGGACTATTTCAACGACGTGGCGACGCTGCGGCGCATCAAGGAGCTCGACGGGCAGCTGAACCTGGAAGTGCTGCGGGCGAGGGCCGACCTGACCACGCGGCACGACGCGCTGGACCGGACGATGGCGGAGCTGAAGCTCCTGGTGGACGCGATCGACGCCGATGCCCACACGGAACACTACGTGGCAGCGGTTCAGCTGCAGCGCGAACGCAGCGGTCTCAAGCGGCTGGTCCAGGACAAGACAGCACTGGTGGACCGCTTCAAGTCCAGCAACCTGATCCTGCACGAATCCGTCGCGATGGTGACGCCGGCGGCGCACGACCTGGTTGCACGGATCGGCGAACGGGCCGACCCGCTCGCCGGTCGCGCGATCGAAGGCCTGCGCGACCTGAAGGGTGCGGCATTGCTGCGCAGCCAGGGCGGGACCAGCGATGCCGATACCGACATCGCGGCGTCGCTGGATCGCCTGAAGAGCGAAACCCGTCAAATGGCGCCTGCGGTCCGGGAACGCGTCCAGGGTTTCGACAACCACATCCGAGCCATACTGCGCGAGCAGGATGCGGTGAACGGGCTGTCGGGCAATATCATCCAGATCTCGCTCACCGAGCAGATGGAAGGGCTGAACCAATTGCTCGATCGCGAGGAGCATCGCGCGGATATGGGAACCCTTCACCTGCGCAGCTACCTGCTGCTGTTGTCGGGCGTATTGACCGCGCTGCTGCTTTACGCCGCGGGGCACCTGCTGCGCAGCCGGCGCGAGATCACCCGGATGAACCGGGAATTGCAGGAAGCCAACGGCCACTTGGTGGAGCGCGTGCTGCAGTTGCGCGAGACGCGGGGCGAGCTGGTGACGGCCGCCCGCCTGGCCGGCATGGCCGAGATCGCCACCAACGTCCTGCACAACGTCGGCAACATCCTCAACAGCGTCAACGTGTCCGCGGGCGTCATGGGGAACCTGTTGCGCACTTCGAGGATAGAGGGTCTTGCGCAAGCGGTCCGGATGCTGGCCGGGCACGGCTCGGAGCTGGGCGCCTTCCTCACCCTGGACGACCAGGGCCGCAGGCTGCCTCGTTACCTGAACGGCGCCACCGAGGCATTGCTAAGGGAGCGGCAGGGCCTGACGGAGGAGCTGGGAAGCCTCAGCCGCAGCGTCGAGCACATCAAGGCCGTGGTCGCTACCCAGCAGTCGTTCGCGTGCGCTGCCGGCGTGGTCGAGCCGACCGGGGTGAGCGAACTGGTGGAGGACGCCCTGCGCATGACCGGCGAGGCGCTCGCGAGGAAGGGCGTGACCGTGGTCAGGCAATTTGCGAGCGTGCCGGTGATGCGGCTGGACCGGGCGCGGGTCTTGCAAATCCTCGTGAACCTGATCAGCAATGCCAGGCACGCCATGGAGAGCGGGTCAGGCGAGCTGCGCCGGATGACGCTGCGCGTCGAAGCCGTCGCCGGCTCTTGCCTCCATTTGTCGGTCAAGGACGAAGGCGAGGGCATTCCCCCTGAGAACCTCACGCGAATCTTCGCCCACGGCTTCACCACCCGCAAGGCGGGCCACGGATTCGGGCTGCACAGCAGCGCGCTGGCCGCCCGGCAGATGGGTGGCTCGCTCACCGTGCACAGCGAAGGCGCCGGCCATGGCGCCACCTTCACCCTGGAATTGCCTATGGACGTCGCAGAGGCCGCAACATGAACATCCCCACCAACCGCCGCATCCTGCTGATCGACGACATGCCCTCGATCCACGATGACTTCCGCAAGATCCTCGCGTCGCCCGAGCCGGCGCCCGACGAACTCGACGAGGACGAGGCCGCCCTGTTCGGCAGCACGGCGCTGCCCGCGCCCCACACCTTCGAGCTCGATTCCGCATTCCAGGGACGCGAGGGCGCGGCGCGGGTCGAGGCCGCGCTGCAGGAGGGCCGCCCCTACGCCATGGCCTTCGTGGACATGCGCATGCCCCCGGGCTGGGACGGGGTGGAAACGATCGAGCAGCTCTGGCGTATCGACCCGCGCCTGCAGGTCGTCATCTGCACGGCGTATGCCGACCACCCGTGGGAAGAAGTGCTGGCGCGCCTGGACGTGCGCGACCGCCTGCTGGTCGTGAAGAAGCCCTTCGACATGGTCGAAGTCAGCCAGCTGGCCAGGACGCTGACGGCCAAATGGGACCTGGCTCGCCAGGCCGAATCCCATGTGGACGGCCTCGAGCAGGCCGTCGCGGCCCTGCGGCAGTCGAACGAGGAACTCGAAGTGTTCGCGCATTCGCTGTCGCACGATCTGCGCTCGCCGCTCGGCATCATGAGTTCCTTCAGCGGCCTGCTGGAGCGCGAGCTGGAAGCGCAGGCCAGCGAGAAGGTGCGGCACTATCTTGCGCGCATCCGGGCCAGCGCAGCCTTCGGCGAGCAGCTGGTCGAAGGGCTGCTCGTCCTGGACCGCGTGTCACGGGTCGAGCTCTGCATCGAGGAGGTCGACCTGAGCGGCCTGGCACTCCGCTTGCTGAACGAATTCGCCGCGGCCGACCCGCAGCGCCAAGGCTCCATCGCTGTGCAGGAAGGCATCCTGGCGCGGTGCGATCGCCGCCTCGCGCAGGTCGCGATGAAAGAGTTGCTGGACAACGCATGGAAGTTCACGGTCTGCAGCGCGCAAGCCCGCATCGAGGTGTGCAGCCAGGCAGGCGAGGATGGCGAGCCCGTCTACGTCGTGCGCGACAACGGGTGCGGCTTCGACATGAGCTACGCCGACAAGCTGTTCCGGCCTTTCCAGCGACTTCACACGCTCCAGGAATTTCCAGGGACAGGCGTGGGCCTTCTCACAGTCCGCCGGATCATCGACCGGCATGGAGGCCGGGTCTGGGCGGACGCCCGGCCCGGCGAAGGCGCGGCATTCCATTTCACGCTGCCGTCCGCACCCCCCCAGCTCCTGCCCCATAGAAAACCCGTCGACGCCCAGGAAAAAGGTACACGAACATGAACATCCCCACCAACCGCCGCATCCTGCTGATCGACGACATGCCCTCGATCCACGATGACTTCCGCAAGATCCTCGCGTCGCCCGAGCCGGCGCCCGACGAACTCGACGAGGACGAGGCCGCCCTGTTCGGCAGCACGGCGCTGCCCGCGCCCCACACCTTCGAGCTCGATTCCGCATTCCAGGGACGCGAGGGCGCGGCGCGGGTCGAGGCCGCGCTGCAGGAGGGCCGCCCCTACGCCATGGCCTTCGTGGACATGCGCATGCCCCCGGGCTGGGACGGGGTGGAAACGATCGAGCAGCTCTGGCGTATCGACCCGCGCCTGCAGGTCGTCATCTGCACGGCGTATGCCGACCACCCGTGGGAAGAAGTGCTGGCGCGCCTGGACGTGCGCGACCGCCTGCTGGTCGTGAAGAAGCCCTTCGACATGGTCGAAGTCAGCCAGCTGGCCAGGACACTGACGGCCAAATGGGACCTGGCTCGCCAGGCCGAGTCCCATGTGGACGACCTCGAGCAGGCCGTTAAGGAGCGCACGAGCGAGCTGGAAGAGGCGAAGCTGGCGGCGGAAATCGCGAGCCGGGCCAAGAGCGAGTTCCTGGCCAACATGGGCCACGAACTCAGGACGCCGATGAACGCAGTGCTGGGGCTCTCGCATCTCGCACTGAAGACCGACCTGACGTCACGCCAGCGCGACTACATCGCCAAGGTGCAGTCGTCGGGCCAGCACCTGCTAGGCCTCATCGATAACATCCTGCTCTATGCCAGCGCGGACGCCGGCACGCTGCAGCTGCAAACGGCCCCGTTCGACCTGCAGGATGTCCTGGTCAAGACCCTCGCGCCATGGATCGAAGAAGGGCGGGCGAAGGACCTCGAGGTCGAGCTCGAGGTGCTGCCCGGCGTTCCGCGGCGGCTGGTCGGGGACTCCGTGCGGCTCGCCCGGATCATCGGCAACTACGCGAACAACGCCGTGAAATTCACCCGGCAGGGGCGGATCGACGTCTCTGTTCGCACCAAGGAGCGCACCGCCGACGACGTGCTGCTGCTCTTTTGCGTGACGGACACGGGCGACGGCGTGGAGCCCGAGCGGATGTCCCGGCTGTTCCAGCGTTTCTCGCAAGCGGATGGGTCCTCCACGCGCGAATTCGGCGGCGCAGGCCTTGGGCTGGCCCTGTGCCGGAAGCTGGCCGCGCTTCTCGGGGGCGAGGTGGGCGTGGAAAGTGTGCCGGGCCGGGGCAGCACGTTCTGGCTCAGCGTGAGGCTGGGCATCGAACGCGAGATGCCGGCACCGATGGGGCTTGTCGGCGAAAGAGCACAGGCCGCGGTGGCCATGGCTGACCGGCAGTACTGAGCGCGGCTTCGATGATGAGGCTTTTGAACCCGACAGGAAGCCACGCATGAGCCGCGACAAATCATTTCAGCATGACCTCTGGGAACTGATCAAGGACATCCGATTCGCGATGCTCACGCATCGCCACGCCGACGGCAGCCTGCACTCGCACCCGCTGACCACCCAGAACCGCTCGCTCGAGCCGGGCGGGCCGCTGTACTTCTTCGTTTCGAAGCAAAGCGAGGTGGGGCAGCGCCTGCTCGCCGACGGCAACGTCTGCTTGTCCTATGCCGACCTGAAGAAGGACCAGTGGATTTCCGTGTCCGGCCAGGCCACGATCAGCGAAGACATGGACACGAAAAAGAAGCTGTTCAACGCGTTGGCCAAGGCCTGGTTTCCCGGCGGCGCCGAAGACCCGGACCTCGAGTTGGTGGAAGTGCGCATCGTGAACGCCGAATACTGGGACATCAAGGAAAACAAGGTCACTCAGTTGCTCAAGATGGCCACCGCCGCGGTGACGGGCAACAAGCCGGAGATGGGTGAGCACCGGGAAATGAACGTCGCCGGTCATTAGGCTGGTCGGCACTCCCCGTTGTCGCTTGCAATCCGCGTGTGGGTGGGCTCGGGTACCCTTCACTCGACTACCTCGCGGGCAAAGTCGCGTGCGGGTGGGCCGAGACACTGTTGGCACGCCCCCGGTGGAATACCAACCACTCTCGCGGCGCGGCGGGCGGTACCCGGCGGCGGCGATTTCTGTGGCGGCGAAGCGGCTTGGCCTGGGGGCGGGCGCGCAGCGCTTCGTAACTGACTCGCCGTACTTGTTTGAGCGAAGAGCCGAAGGCGCGTAGCGAAATGG
>Ga0255338_1001164_pt1 | contig 54390 bp, 72 predicted proteins | sample MeOH1_35cm_T4_19_FD_203715 | JGI IMG/M metagenome (GOLD analysis project Ga0255338, IMG submission 203715) | Sandy soil microbial communities from University of British Columbia, Vancouver, Canada - MeOH1_35cm_T4_195 | ecosystem: Engineered > Artificial ecosystem > Sand microcosm > Unclassified ... | reverse complement strand
TTACTGCTAAAGATGCCTGAATCAGCACATCAATGGTGGGGCGATCAATTGTCAGTTCGCTTAGTGGCAGACAGTCAAAAATACAGCCTACTTGAGTTACCTTGCGACAATTACAACTACTCCCCTAAAAACCTAGACGACCATAAACAATGCCTTGTACTGCATTTCAAGGGCGCACGTAAAGAATGGATATTAAATGGCGATTACAAACTATAGCGAACTGCAAACGTCAGTCACAAACTGGCTAAGTCGGACTAACGACACGCAACTGATCGCGCTTTATCCTGACTTCATCAAGTTCGCAGAAGCCAAGTTTAACCGCGTATTGCGTACACGTCAGCAAGAGGCATCAGCCACAATTACGCCTGCAAGCGGTGTTTGTGCGTTGCCGACTGACTACATCGAGCTTAGACGCTTATACATTAATACCGATGCAAAGTTAGAACTTGAGTATCTGCCGCCAGAACAGTTCTATCTCAAGTTTCCAGTAGGCGAAGCAACATCACGTTATTACACGATTGAAGGCGCAAATATCCTATTGGCTGACCAAAGCACAACCAGAGATTTAATCGTGCTTTACTACCAGAAAATCCCTGCATTAACCATTTTAAACACCACTAATTGGCTTTTAACAGCACACCCTGACTTGTACCTATACACAACGCTTTCAGAGGCTTACGGCGTGATTAAAAACGGTGAGCAAGAGGCTAAATGGTACAACAAAGCTATTGGCGTTTTTGACCAGATAGATGCAGCAGACAAGCGCGGCAAGTATTCAGGTTCAGCTATGAGAGTGATTGCAGCATGAAGCTATTAGGCTACACACCTGACGTTGACCAGACCGTTGAAGGTGTTATCACGGCATGTTCAGCCTTTATTCCTACAGAAAAAGGAATGCAAGCTGCACCTAGCGCACAAAGTACAGGCATTAATGCATTGGCGGCTACCTGTTACGGTGCGGCAGCAGTGCGTAAGCTAGACAATACAACACGTATTATTGCGGGGACTGGCACAAAACTGTATGAATTAGCTGGTACCTCATGGTCAGATATTACAAGAGCGTCAGGCGGTAATTATGCACTAGGCGGTGCTAATGCATGGCGTATTGCACAGTTTGGCGATACTACGCTTGCAGTGGCTAAATCTGATACTTTGCAATATAGCTCTAGTGGTGCGTTTGCAAATGTTACTGGTGCGCCTAAAGCTTCTATTGTAGAAACGGTAGCAGGGTTTGTGTTTGTGTTTGATACCAATGAGGTTACATTTGGCGACAGCCCTAATCGCTGGTGGTGCGCAGCGCAGAACAGCTATACAGACTGGACACCTAGCATAGCGACACAATGCGCGTCTGGCTTGCTGGTATCTACATCAGGAAAGATATTTGCAGGGAAAAGATTTGGTGACCAGATAGTGGTCTATAAAGAGCGTGCCATGTATATCGGAACATACGTTGGTGCGCCTCAAATATGGAACTTTCAGCAAGTGCCAGGTGAAGCTGGGTGCAACTCGCAAGAAGGCGTTGTAAACATAGGCACTACAGATAACCCCATTCATCTGTTCATGGGCATTGATAACTTCTGGCGCTTTGATGGCGCAAGACCTGTGCCTCTAGGTGAAGGCATACTTAAAAAGACCATATACGCTGAATTTGATGATGCTTACGCTGATCGCGTTAAGACTGTGCATGACCGTGTAAATTCTCGCGTCTACTTCTATTATCCTAAAACTGGTTCAAATGGCGTACCTAATGGCTGTGTTGTTTATCACTATAGAACCAATCAATGGGGCAGGGATGACCGCAGCATAGAATGTGCGCTTGAGTATGTATCAGGCGGCATTACATGGGATACGATACCTTTTGGCACATGGGATACTATCAATTCGTCTCTATCATGGGATTCAGCATTCTGGAATGCTGGCAGCTATACACCTGCAATATTCGATACTACACACACTTTAAATTCGCTAGATGGAACTGCCACAAGTTCTAGTTTTACAACTGGCGACTTGGGTGATGATGATAATTATTATCTGCTATCAAGAGCTAAACCGCGCTGGCTGACTAAGCCGACCACGGCAACCATGACTAACTTTTACAAAGCCAATGAAGGTGACAATTTAACCACTGGTATTACTACAACAATGGACAGGTCACGCTTTGATACGCTGATTAGTTCCCGCTGGCACAGGTTACAGTTTGATATGACAGGTGATGCAGTGTTGAGTGAATTGGTAGTTGATTTAATGGCTGATGGTGAAGAGTAATGGACAAGTTAAAGATCACTCAGTTTGCTACCGCTGAATATAACCGTCAAAGCTATAACAATGTATTACAGTCAGTAGAGCAGCAGATTAACCGCGCGGCAGATGGTTATCTGTTTCCAGTAATGCCAATTACGGCAAGCTATACCGTGAATTATAACGATGGCGTGATACTGGCAGATGCGACAAGCGGTGCAATTACAGTGACGCTTAAGCCAGCTAACGAGATGACACAGAAGCGCATTGTAATCATTAAGACCGATGCAAGCGGAAATTCTGTCACGATTGATGGCGACGGTTCTGAAACGATTAACGGTGCAGCTACCAATGTGCTTGCAGCTCAATACAATAAAGTTGAGTTGGCAGCTTATAACGGCGCGTGGTACATCGTGTGATTTGTGCAGGGCTAGATCTAAAATATTGGGATTTCATTAAAGATGATATTGAACTTGCGTTAAAGCATGATGGCGGGCGCGTCAATATAGATGATATGTATAAATTTATTGTGAATAAAGACGTGCAGTTATGGGCTATACATGATGGTGATATCCATGCAGTAATGACCACGCAAATAATCAATTATCCTCAATTAAAGGTAGTAAACATATTTACGGTAACAGGCAAGCAGGCCGAAACATGGCTGGACTTACTAATAGAAACTGTAACCGCATGGGCAAAACAGCAAGGTTGTACTGCTATGGAATTTACAGGCAGAAAAGGCTGGGAAAAACTATTAAATAAAAAAGGTTTTGGTAACACTCAAATTACTATGACAAAACCATTCTAACGTCGCGATGACGCTGAAAGGCAATAAATGATTAACTTGCATAAGTGGGTAAATAACCTTGTAGAAGGTTTTACATTATATGGTGGCGGCGGCAAAGGTGGCGGTGGTGGTGGAAGTACTACACAGACCATCCAGAAAGCTGACCCATGGTCAGGCGTACAGCCATACATCACTGACTATCTGTCAGTAGGTCAAAAGACTACACAGAACCCTTACCAGTTCTATAACGGCGATACCGTTGCAGGATTTGCACCAGAGCAGGAGCTTGGCTTTAATCTCGGCACACAACGCGCTTTAGCTGGAAGTCCAACTCTCAATAGCGCAAACAATAATATTACCAGTACGCTTAACGGAAACTTTCTAAGTCCTGATAGCAATCCGTATTTAAAAGGTACTGCTGACAGAGCGATGAATGATGTGCAGACACGCATTAATTCACAGTTCAACAATAACAACTTTGGATCAACAGCACATCAGGAAACGCTACAGCGCGGTCTGGGTGAGCAAGCTAATGCCATTTATGGCCAGAACTATACCAATGAGCGTAACAATCAGCTACAAGCTGCAAATATGGCACCAACACTAGCAGGTGCTGATTATCAGGATGCTAACTATCTGCAAGGAATCGGCGCACAACGTCAGGGCTTGGCTAATCAGTATCTTGGCAACTCTGCAAATGCGTTCAACGGTGCAGCGCAATTCCCGTATGACCAGTTATCACGCTATGGCGATGTGGTAAGGGCAGGACAGGGCGTAGGCGGTACAACTACGACAACTGCGCCTAATCCTAATCAATCTAGCCCATTGGCTGGCGCAGTAGGTGGCGGTCTTGCTGGCTATGGCATTGCTTCTACATTGGGCATGGCTAATCCGTGGCTGGGTGCTGCTGGTGGCGCTGTCTTAGGCCTATTAGGTTAAGGGGTAAATTATGAGTGGACAAGTTTATTATCACAACGGTAATTTTTACGATAGACCTATATCTGGCGTAGGGTCTGCCATTTTTGGCGGTGCTGATGCCTTTATCAAAATGAACAATATTAAACCCATTGTTGCACCACAGATGTCAGCGCCTACGCAGTCATCACAGATGAACAATAGTGGAATGTGGAATAATCCATTTGCTACTGCTATGAGCGGAACGCAATCAGGAACATTGCAGCCATACGTTAATCGTATGACACAAAATGCTAATCGTGCGCTTTATGGTGGGTTATTAGGGTATCAGCCTCAACCTATTGTAGCTGGTGATGCTGGCGGCACACCTGTAAACAGCACTCCGCCACAATTCAATATGCAAAGTGCAATTCCACAACAAGGACAAGGCTTGAACTTCACAGGCTTTGGCAACCGTTCATGGATGGGGAAATAACATGGGCTTACTCAATGGACTAATGCCAGGTGAATGGTCGCCTAATGTCAACGGCGGTCAGGCTGATGGAATGAGCGGATTATTAAACAATCCTGCATTGCAGATGGGATTAGGCATCTTAGCCAATAACCAAGGCAACTATGGCTCGTTTGGCGCCGCTTTAGGTCGTGGCGGATTAACAGGTATGCAGAATTTGCAACGTCAGCAAGAATCAATGCGTCAGCAAGAATTGATGAAATTAAGAAACAAACAGTTTGAGCAAGAATATGGCATGAAACAAGCTGAATTTGAGCAGAACAAAACAAAAAATGACCAACAAGAAGCCGCACACAATGACTTTGATACCAAGTTTCCAGAGTACAAAGGATTGTCACGCCTAAATCCTCAAGCTGCTATGAAAATTGCATACCCACAGGCTACAGGTGCAGACCCTTACTTTACGCCTATTCCATTAGAGAACGGTCTTGCAAGGTTCAATAACCGAACAGGTGAAATGCAGCTTGTAACATTGCCTAATGGACAAACAGTAATGAAGGCTTCTGATTCGCCTAGCCTGCAAGGCAGGATACAAGGTGCAAAATCACAAGCACAAGCACAATGGAAGCCTAACGATATGATTCCTGGCACAATATCAACTGATGCTCAAGTTGCTGGGGCTGCAAGTGGTGGATTCCCAGCTAGTGCTCAAGGTCGTGGCTACACGTGGAACGGTCAAGCAATGGGCGCGCCCGGAACCACACAAACTGATGCTATTGAAGGCGATGCCAATATTCAATTACGTGACCCTGCAAGACCACAGCGCAGCGCATTAGGTTTATCTGTGCCAACGCCTGCTGAATTGGCTGGTGATGCTGAACGTGCAAAATTAACGGCAAAAGGTGAGGTCGATACTAATCTTAACGCTAAAAATGCCATTAAGAAATCAGATCAACTATTATCAGCAGCCGAAGAAGCCAAGGCATTACTTAATCAAGGGCCAACAGGTAGCGGCATTGGTGCAAATGTAGATTCTGTTAATCGGTTTTTTGGTAAGGCGACAAAAAGCGGGAATGTTGCTACTAAACTGGAAACATTGTCAGGATGGATGGTTTCTAACGTGCCTCGCATGGAAGGCCCACAATCAAACTTTGACGTTGAAAATTATAAAACAATGGCTGGTAAGGTTGGTGATAGAACAGCACCAGTTAAAGAGCGTTTAGATGCTTTAGATACCTTAGTTAAATTGCAAGAGAAATATAAAAGTTTAAACCAAGATACTTTAAATGGGGGCAATAGCATTATGAAGCCTAATGAAGCTATGCCTGCAAAAGTTCGCAAATACAATCCAAAAACAGGAAGGATTGAGTAATGGCTCAACTTGTTGATGTTCCTAATTATGGACAGGTAGAATTTCCTGATGACATGTCAGATGATGACATTGTAAAGGTGATTAAAAAGAACTCGCTTAACTATAAACAAGAGCCAGACACATCATTAGGTCAAGAGATAATTACAGGCGCTAAAAACTTGGGCGCTGGTGCTATTCGTGGCGCAGGTTCTATTGGTGCCACTATTTTAGCACCTGCCGATATGATTAATCAGAAGCTACGCGGTGAATATTTCTTCTCTATGAAAGATAACAACCAGCGCAGAGCTGGAATTGATGCGGGATTAACGCAATTAACTGGCTCTGACCCTAATAGCGGATTGTATAAGACAGGGAAGATAGCATCTGAAATTGCAGGAACTTCTAACATGGGTGGCGTTATTGCAAAACCATTGAGTGGAATTGCACCTAGATTAGCTAACGCCATATCAAGTGGTGGTTTTAATTTAGGAACGCAAGGCGGAAATGCTATTGCTAATGGCGCTATTCGCACTGCTGGGGGTGCTATCACGGGCGCAGCTAGTGCTGGTGCAGTAAACCCTAATGATGCTGGTACAGGGGCTTTGATAGGCGGCGCATTGCCAGCAGGGGTTAAGGCAGCAGCAATGACAGGCAGTGGCATTAAAAATGCTGCCAGTGGCCTAACAAGTAATCTTTTAGGTCTGACTACAGGCGCAGGGGCGACTCCTGTGAAAGCGGCATATCAGGCTGGTAAGAATGGGTCTACGGCATTTTTAGATAATATGCGCGGCAATGTAAGCATGGCTGATGTTGTTGATGATGCAAAATCTGCTATTGCAAAAATGGGTGCAGATAAAGCTGCTGAATATCGTAATGGCATGGCTTCCATATCAAATGATAAAACAGTATTGAATTTCAGTGGCATTGATAAATCATTGAATGATGCATTTAAGGTTTCATCATTTAAAGGGCAATCAACAAATACAGCCGCATCAAAAGCATTTGATGATATTAAGAATGTAGTTGATGAGTGGAAGCAATTAGATCCCGCTGAATTTCATACCCCAGAAGGATTAGACGCGCTTAAAAAGAAAATAGGCGGCATACAAGAGTCAATCCCATATAACGAGAAAACAGCCAGAAATGTAGCGGGAAAAGTTTACAACTCGATCAAAGATGAAATTTCAACCCAAGCGCCTACTTATCATAAAACAATGAAACAATATGCAGACGCATCTAATGAAATCACAGAAATAGAAAAAGCATTGTCATTAGGTAAAAAAACAAGCGTAGATACTGCTATGCGTAAATTGCAGTCATTGATGCGTAACAACGTACAGACAAATTATGGCAATAGGCTTGATCTTGCCAATACGCTGCAAACAAAAGGGAATACTGACCTAATGTCATCTATTGCAGGGCAAGCCATGAACGCATGGACACCGAGAGGTTTAATCGGGGCTGGAACAAGTGGCGCAGGCATTATGGCATCTGTGCTCAATCCTGCAAGCTTACCAGCAGTATTGTCTGCTGCTCCAATGGCTAGCCCTAGATTAGTAGGTGAAGCTGCTTATAAATTGGGCTCTGCTACTCGCGGAGTAAGTAAATTGGCAAAGCCATTGACAGGCAATAAAGGCCTGTTAGAGGTAGAAAAACTAATAGCAACAAACCCTAATTTATATAGGGGTCTGCTACAAATGTCACAGCCAGCTATGACTTCCCAGTAATCAATCCGTACAGGAAAGCTAATACCAATATGGCTAGTGCCTTATAGATCATAAAATCTGTAAATTCCATCAAATAATCATATACCCAAGCTAGTAGAAATACTAGCTTTTTTATTAACGCTGTGAAGCGCAATAAAGGAAACAAATATGCCAGTACCATCAAGCATGGCTGATTTAAGCACGACAGCCGCATCAAATTACCCGACAGGTTCAGATTCGCCAACATCAGGCGATGATTATTTCAGATCAATTCAAGCCATTATCCGCAGCACTAATGCAAAAGGTGCAGACATTGCATCAACAACTACCACAAATATTGGCGCAGCTACAGGTGAGTTTGTAGATGTAACAGGCACAACCACCATCACAGGACTTGGCACGATTGCAGCAGGCATTGTACGTACTGTTCGTTTCACAGGTGCGCTGACGCTTACGCATAACGCAACATCATTGATATTGCCTGGTGGAACAAATATCACTACAGCTAACGGTGATGTAGCACAGTTCAGGTCTTTAGGCTCTGGGAATTGGAATTGTGTAGGTTACATAAAAGCAGATGGCACATCTGTAGTTATTGCTGACAGTTCAATAACTACAGCCAAAATAGCTGGCAGCGCTGTGACTAACGCTAAGTTAGCTTTTGATGGTGGTGCATTAGGTAATCGCAACAAAATCATTAATGGCGGCATGCAGATTGACCAACGTAACTCTGGTGCAGCGCAAACCATCACGGCAGCGGCAGCATTGGCCTATACAGTTGACCGATGGTATGCGTACTGCACGGGCGCAAACGTCACAGGCCAGCGTGTAGCTGGCTCCAGTCAGACTAAGCTGCGCTATCGGTTCACTGGAGCGGCTTCTGTTACAAAAATCGGATTTGCACAGAGAATTGAGTCCGCAAATTGTTACGATTTAAATAACGGAACTGCCACGCTATCTGTGGATTTGGCAAACTCTCTGCTAACAACTGTTACTTGGACAGCATGGTACGCTAATACAGACAATACATTTGGTACTCTTGCATCCCCTACCCGCACTCAGATTGCTACTGGAACGTTTACGGTAAGCTCTACTGTTGCACGGTATAGCACAAACATAACCATCCCATCTGCTGCAACTACTGGCATTGAAATTGAATTTAGTGTTGCAGCGCAAACGTCAGGAACATGGACGATTGGCAACGTTCAATTAGAAGCTGGTAGCGTTGCAACGCCTTTTGAAAACAGAAGTTATGGAAAAGAGTTGGCTTTATGTCAGATGTACTTTCAAAATATTGGTCAAGGCAATGCAGCATTTAATAGGATTGGGTATCATGTCGCTGGCGGCTCTGATGCTGTCACCTACGTTATTCAGCCAATGCGTACAGCCCCTACTGTTAGCGGTGAGGCTATATTCTCCTTAGTAAATTGTACTGCGCCAGCAATCGTAGCGCGGAATAATAATTGCATTGACTTTACTACAACAATAACTGCGGCAGGTTCATTTCAATACAATCAATCTAGCGGACTAATTTTATTAAGTGCGGAGCTATAAAATGTATAGATTAACCAACACAGAATCAATCAAACGTTTGACAGATAATGCTTTAATTCCTACAGACGAGCGCAATACAGACTACGCTCAATACCTAGCATGGGTAGCAGAAGGTAACACGCCAGAACCAGCAGATATACCAACATTAGATCAGCGAAAAGCAGATAAACAATCAGAAATTGATGCGCTTGAGGCTAGTCAATACATGACAAGGGGAGAGCGTGAGGGCTGGCTGGCAATGATCGAAGCACAGGCATCTGCTCAAGGCGTACCGCTTGATTTACTCTACGCAGCTAATCCATTCTACAAAAAGCTGAAAGACGTTGATGCTGCCGTTACAGCCTTACGTGCCGAACTGAAAGCGATTGTATGATTTGGCTAATTAACCCTATCACGCTGCTAGTCGTTTACATAATCTACACGCGATCAAGCGGACTATTTCTAAAGCTAGTAACTGTCATAGGTGGCTTGCTTGATGTAGCGGTTAATCTGACTTGGTTTACTGTCATATTTGCAGATGTGCCGAAGGAGTGGCTATTAACCAAGCGCATAGAACGCCTAAAGTCATCTAGTGGCTATCGTGGCTTGCTTGCTAATCTACTTTGCAAGCTTCTTAATTACTTTGAGAAAGACCATTGCCAATGATTACCGCGCTAATCACCACACTTTGCCTAGCTGGAATATTGATAACGCTCTTAGGGGCGTTTTTTTTCATCAAGATATTTGTTATGCCGAATAAAGCGCCAGCAGATGCAACTAATCGCATCAATCATTTGCGTATTGTATGGTTCGCTGTGCAATCGCCTGAATTATTTGTAGACACGTTCGCATGGCTAAAGAATGACGAACTTGAAAACATGAAATAACAAAGACCTTCGGGTCTTTTTTTTACGTCTATAACACCATAAAAAAGGGGCAAACGTGGAAGCATTACTTGCTATAAAAGGCTGGATAGGGGCAGCAATACCAGCCGCAATAGGTTCTCTTCTTTCGCTGTATGTCAGTAAGGATAAAACAGCCAACATGAAACGATGGGAACTATTTCTAGTGTTCTGCTTCGGCATTGCCCTGGCACATTACTTAGGCGGTGCAGCTATCGAGTACAGCGCGATTAATCCGCATAGCCTTACATCAGACGCTATCAAGCTGACTATCGGCTTATTAGGCATGGCGACTATCACTAACATTTTTGCTCAACTACCTTTAGCCATTGAGGGTTTACGCAAGAAATGGACAGGTAACTAAAATGCTTTATCTGGCACTATTTGGCGCGTGTATCGCGGTAGAACTAAGCCCTAAGATACACACAGACAACATACTTAAAAAGATTGCTATTGGCTTCATTGCGGTAGGCGCACTGGTCGAATATGTAGGGCGCGACTCAATCTTTATCGAGGTCGGCATATTGGTTTATTTGGTAGCTAATTTGGCAACTGCTTACTGTTCAAATCCTAAGCGCAGGAGTGCAGACCAGTGAAGCTAAAACTTGTAAGAGAGCATGACAACAGCAAAGAACACACACACGGCAAGCTGTTTATCAATGATGTAGGTTTCTGCCATACGCTTGAGGATAAAGAGCGCAAAGTAAAGATTAAAGGCAAGACAGCTATACCATGCGGCACTTACAAAGTAATAGTTTCAATGAGTGCGCGATTCAATCAGCTCATGCCGTTATTGCTAAACGTACCGAACTTCACAGGCGTAAGGATTCATTCTGGCAATACAGACCAAGACACAGAAGGCTGTATTTTAGTTGGCTTATATCTACATGATGGATTTATTACCAAGTCACGTATTACATACATTGAATTGATGAAGCGTATTAATTCAGCCAGAGCCAAAAAAGAAGATATCACAATCGAGATCATCTAATGACAAAAATCCTAGTTTTACCAGATGTGCAAGCAAAGCCAGGTAACGATTTCTCTTTCTTAACTTCAATCGGTAATTACATATTAGCCAAAAAGCCTGATGTGATAGTCAACATAGGCGATTTTGCCGATATGCCCAGCCTTTCAATGCATGACCATTCAGGCAGTAAAAGCATGGAAGGCAAACGATACAAGGCTGATATATGGGCAGCACGTGAGGCGATGGATGCTCTACTAACACCAATTTATGAATACAACAAACGTCAAAAGAAAAATAAAGATAAGCAGTATAAACCTCGTATGGTTCTCACTCTTGGCAACCACGAAAACAGAATTGATCGCGCAGTTAATAACGATAAAAAGTTAGAAGGATTAATCAGCATTGATGATCTGCCTTACCAGGATTGGGAAGTGATTCCGTTTCTTGAGGTGGTAGTCATTGAAGGCATTGCTTTCTCGCACTTCTTCACTTCTGGCCTGATGGGAAGGCCAATAACAACAGCACAAGCTTTACTCACAAAGCAACACATGAGCTGCGTAGCCGGACACCAGCAAGGGCGTCAAGTTGCCTTTGGTAAACGTGCAGATGGCAAGGGAATGACAGCACTAATCATAGGCTCCTGTTATGAGCACGATGAGGACTATTTAGGAAGTCAGGGCAATGTGCATTGGAGAGGTCTTTATTTGCTTCATTCTTGCAAAGATGGTGAGTTTGATGAATGTGCTGTGCCTATTTCTTACATCAAGGAGCATTACTAATGACTAAAGCTGAAACCATGCTGGAAGCACTCATTAACCAAAAGCTAGTTGGCTATGAAATTGATGGTGACGATGGCTTTATCCGCATTAACTTTGACTGCGGATTTGTAGAGATTGATGGTGATGATCTTGAATTGTATGTTGAACTAGACGAGGTTAATTAATGTTATTCCTACTCAAAGCGTGGAATGTACTGTGTAACGTTACAGGTTACATCATAGACTTGGCTGTACGCTATCCGCTGCAAATAATCATCGTTTTATTATGCCTGTATGGTTTCTGGCAGAAATTACAGATAGATGATATTCAGCAGGAGTACGCAGAGTACAAGCGCAATATTCAGTATCAATCTGATATGGCGAAGGTTAAGAATGAAGTGTTACGCAAGCAAGCTGAAACAGCATTGAATGATGCAACACTTATTTACGATAACAATTTGAAAGCGATTAAGAATGAATATCTTAAAAAGCAGAAACTTGACAGCGTTACTATTGGCGATCTGCGTAACAGGTTGCGCGACCAACTCGCAGCCAGTGGCTATACCGTGCCAGAAACTCCAAGCGATACCGAAAATACCGAAGTCTGGCGAGAGCGTTACTCAAAGCTTGCTGGACAGTATGAAACGCTCAAATACGGTTGCGCCATAACTACGGCTGATTTTAATGTATGCCGTGAATGGATTGATATTGCCTGCTTACAAGTAGGTTGCGAAAAGCCTGTGGATAAGTAAGAGCATGGCAAATTATATGTCACAACCATAGCTGAAAGCTATATTCTATGCGGCAATATCTCCCCCTCCTAAGGGGAGGGTCACACGTTCGATTCGTGTCGGGGGCACCAATTTAAAGGCGTTATGTTGATAGTAGTCACTAACACAAAATAAGTAAAAGTGTCACAAAATGGCACAATATTCCTGTGGATTGGCACGTTATGCGTCACAGTCAAACATTAGAGTTATCCACATATTGCCTGATGTGTTCAGGTGACAAATGCGCGTATCTATCAACCAATGACAAGTCACTCCAAGCCCCTAATTCTTTGAGTGCAGCAATAGGCGTACCATTCATTACGTGCCAGCTTGCCCATGTATGACGCAAATCGTGCCATCTAAATGCAGACTTCATTATGTCTTTGCCGTTTATATCTTTTTTACCTGTCGGCACTAGATGAAGTTTTGCGCGGACTAATGATTTTCTCCATGAGGTTTTGACGCTGCGAACAGGCTTATTGTTGTAAACAAACACATAAGAGCCATGCTTGCCGATCTGTTGTTTCAGTATATCCAATGCCATAGCTGATAGCGGTACGGATATAACCTTGTTGCCTTTCGCGTCTTTCGCCTCTACCCACATAAAACGCTTTTCAAGGTTTACATTCACCCATTGCAACTGTGTGACGTTCGATAGTCTTAATCCTGTTGCTAGGGCAAATGTTGCCATAGCCAATACGTGAGGCTGTAATTCATGCCTTAACACTTCCCATTCATTCTTAACGAGAAAGCGCGTTACAGGCTTACTTTCTTCTCGCTTAGGTATTTGTATCTCTCCGCACCATTTACGCGCTGTGGCTAGTGCCAGTGCTGCGTGGATGGTATTCCTGATTCGGTTTGCGTTGCTTGCTGATTTGCACATTAAGGCATCGTGTATATCAATGCCGTTAATATCTGCCACTGGTCTGTTTGGATATATCTTTAAAAATACTTTTATCGCGCTTGTTTCTTTGCTACTGCGTGGCTTGATCTTGAGCCATAGCTTAATTGCATCGCCTAGTGTCTTACCTGACTTGATTACATCATATTCCTGCGCTTTGCGCTTATCGTGGATTTCCTGTGCTTGCTGGCGGTCAGTTAGCCCAGTAGTTTCTCTAATTCTTGGTCGACCTCTAACGCTGATGTCGAGCCAGTATATTTCACCTCTTTTGCGGAGTGCCATTTTTTAGCCTTAACTTTCTCTTTGCCGTATTGGTTGCGAATATGATTAATTAAATCATCTGCAATAAATACCCATGCTCTGCCTATTTTAGTCGCTGGAATCTCTTTTGCGGCTGCTTTCTGCTGTACTGTACTAACAGAGCATCTAAGTAGCTTTGCAGCATCTTCTAAGCCTATTGTATTCATATCACTTACCTTTCAATGCGCGGATTGCATTAGCTATATATTCACCTTGTTCACCATAAATCGTAACAGCCTTCGCACATTTCTCAATCACCTCATCATCATGCGCTTGCAGTGATTCGGCTGGTGTTGAGGATAGGGCTTTCCTTGCCTTTATTACATCATAAGGACTAATGCTGATTTTATCCATGCCTTCCAAAGCCTCGCGCAAATCATGATTGTTGGCTTGGAGTTCATATATTTTAGTATCTCTCTCTTGAACTTGAGAACATCTAATATTTGTCTGCTGCCTAAGGTCTAGTAAATCTTCTCTCACCCCAGCAACCTCACCCTCAAGCTCTTTAATTCTATCAATACAATTCTTTCCAGACATTTGATTCTCCATTTTTTTGTTTATATCGTGCAGAAACCGTGTGACTGACGTTTAGCAAGTAGATAAGCTTCGTAAGCTAATTCCGCGGTAGTGAAGCATCCTAGGTGCTTACTCTTGCCATCTATTTTTATATGAGCTACAAAGCAATTGTTTGATTTGTGAAACGAAACTCCCAAGTATCCAGATGTGTTATTTATTTGAGGATTTCTTTGATTTTGCTGGTTTTGAGAATTTGTTGCCAACCTTAGATTTTTTAGCCGATTATCAGTTCTTACCGCATTTATATGGTCTATCATCTCATGTGGCATAACTCCATAAACAAATAGCCACGCTAGGCGATGAGACTTGTATTTTTTATTGTCAATCTGTATGTCGAGATAGCCATATCTGTTTAATGTTCCAGCAATATCACCAGCAGCAGCCCTGCCGCCTCGCCGTACTTTCCATCTAAATATTCCTAGTTCAGCATCGTACTCTAGGATTTCCTTTATTTTCTGTTGAGTAATCACATTATTCCCCCAATGTGATTTCAGATAATTTACTACGCAGCTTCGCATTATCTGCAATTAGCTCCGCAATCCGTTTATTGGCTTCTGCGGTGGATGCGTTCCATGCTTTTTTAGCAACATCTTCTGCACCGTTAGGTAAACTTTGTGTAAGAGTTTCTATGTGCCAATACTTATCAAACGCTATATTTTGTTCTCTCATGTGTTACTCCTTAAAATACGCCTCAATTAAGAGGCGCACCTTTGTTATTTACTGCTATTAGCTAATTGATTTGCACCTTCAAGCGTAGCAACTACGTGAGCAAGATTTAATGCCGCTTGAGTATATTTAAGCGCATCATCAGCCTTTACGTTGCTATCTATCTTTTCTGCTAACAATTTAATTGCGTTTTCTATTTCAGTTTTCATGGGTTTTATCTCCATATTTCTATACTTAAATCAGGTGTATAGATAACCTGTACTACTTCATTACTCCGTATCTGTTGGTGCGGCTGAAAGCATGGCTTCATGCATTTTTTGCACAATCGTCTCGTCATAAGCATCACCATCTGGCAACCTAGCGCCACCCATAGCTTCTTCATAAGCCCATATCATTGCTTGTTTCTGTTTACGATTAAGCTCAATCGGCACACTTACCCATCCTTCAAGCTGAACTGTGGGGGCGTTGGTGATAAGCTCTCTTACATCATCCGAAGTTAATACAAAATCTGTATCGCCGCCTTCATGGTCAACGGTAAAGCCTTTTTGTGCTATTAATTCGTCTGCATTTTTATTCAAAGCATCTGCGTCTATTAATCTCATGGTTTAGTCCTTTAGTGATATGTTTTACAGACAGCACAAAATAATCGTTTAATACCGTCTTGATATGAGGGTATCAGGATATGCTTTTCACAATTCATGATTAACCTTTCGTGTTTAGCTGCTTGAGGGCTTCTGAAACATCATGAATAATGTAAGGAATAACGCCTTCGTTTTCCTCTATGATTTCAGCTTCCTGCTCTTTTGTAAGTGATACCCAATCACGAGGCTGCGGTGATGTGTAAAATTCAATTACTTCCGCAGTTGAAAATCTTGCCCCCATACTTAGCAATGTGTCGATAGTATTTTCAGCAGCATCCTTGCTATCAAATGTTTCAAGGATTCTGTTATCAGCCAAAATTGCGTAATAGGCTGGCTCACACTTCTCAATAGGCTGCGGTAATTCATACAAGGCTATTGCACCTTCATCCGTTTCAGCGCAATCAGTCCATCCGAATGGTTCAGCTTTAAAATATCCGAATGGCTCACTTTGTTGAACAGTGGGGGCGTTGGCGATAATCTCATTAACATCTTCAACACTTGGGTAATCCCATTCTGCTTTAAAATTATTGTGTATAAATTCCAACAAAGCATCTGCGTCGATTAATCTCATGGTTTAGTCCTTATCATTAATAATGCCAGCCTATTAATAGTCCTATATAGGTCAATAATTACTTCTGGTGATGTAGCCATTGCTGGCATACGTTCAAGTGATGCAACAACATTGTCAATATTTACGGTTAGGTCGTATATTTCTTGTCTAATGCTGACTGCTTCGCATTGCTCACATTTATCAGTCCATTTAATCCCGTGACTACATCCGTTTGGGTTAAAGCTCATAATCAACCTTTCTTTGCTGTTTTAAGTTCGTTACGTTTTTCAACTTTATTGCGCTTAGTCTGTATTTGTTTAAGTCTGCGTTCACAGGCTTGTTGCTCTCTAAACTGTTTGCCGTGGCGCTCGTCTTGAGTAGTATTTGTTAACTGGTCTATCTGATATTGGATTTCGTTATAGTCCTGCATGATTAACCTTTCTCTGCGTTAAGTTGTTTTAGCTCGTCACTTATTGCATAAGCTACTTGGTGTAATGATTGATGTTGCATACCAATATTTGTTATTTGCATGTCCGTCAACCCTACCCACTCTTTGCTTATTGGTGATGTGTAAACTGCATACTTGAATACATCATTTGCATCAGAACGTATTGATTGTGGCGTTTTAATTGGCAATGCTGAAACATATCCCACTGGCTCACACTTCTCAATAGGTTGGGGTGATGTGTAAAATTGCGTACCTTCTTTAAAAGTATGCGCTGTATCAAAATTTACTGGACACCACATTCCATAAGATTGATCGTCAGCTTGTGATTTATAGCAAATTTCACCCTGATAAACTTTAAGCACTGGCTCGCACTTCTCTATATCAGCTAAAGCTTCACCAATTCTGCGCAATTCAATATCTCGCTGTAATGAAAATGGCAATTCACCAATAAATGTTTCTGCTGACTTTAATGCTTCCTGTACTTTCATTCCTATTTCCTATTCTGGCTAAAAACCATCTGGGTTATTCGGTTGTGTGTCGTGGCGTTGCACTATGCCGTAGCAACTGACTGTTGTTCAAAAACCAGAAAATTCTTTCAAATTATCAAATTGGTCTTGCGTTAAAAACACGTCAGTCAGAACAAATTTAGAATCAATGTTATTGGTAATTTCTTGCACCTGTGCGGGTTCAACTATAAAACTAACTTTGTCTGTACTTATTTTTACAAACCTCTCTAATTTATATATATTGCAATTCCTATGATGGTCTGGCATTGGATATTTACCATCGTCAGTTTCAACATCAGGAATCCTAACCATAGTTCTGCAATTACATTTCTTTTCATGGTCTAACATAATAATTACCTTTCGTATCAGTGCCCGTTAATTCCACTAACATAATTAACAAGATTGTTTTTCATTGCCTTTACTGTGATAGATTAATTCACTCTGTAAGCGGTTAGGGGATAGGGTAGAGTGGCAGCCGTTCATGATTAATCCTTTGGTAATTCAGTAGTTATAGCCCAATGAGTTACCATTCCAGTGTCCATAAGGTCGCAAGTAAATATGTTTAATTGCTTAATAAATGTTGTGAGTTCTTCCCACTTTCCAGATGGATAACCTTTGTGGCGCGGATTAGATACAATTCCTGCATCTCTCATTACTCGGCAGACGCAATCTGAATTAGGTAAGCCATCTTTTATACTTGTCCACTCATTCATCTTCTAACTCCCTCTAAAAAACTATCTTGTAAAACGATTCTTATCGTGAATCACTCGGTATCATCAGCACGAGAGGAGATGTGCCTGATACTGCGGAAGTTATGCCCCTATCCGCTAGGCTGACACGTCATAATTTCATTGCTTCGATTAAACTGTTTATGTGCTCATTTAATGCAGCTTGCAGATTGCTCACGCCTTCTTCATCGTTAGCATTTTGCAAGCCGACACTAATATCCCTGATAGCTTCTTTATGCTCACGAATGGCGCGATACTTTGCACATGATCTGCCATAGTCAGCCATTGCTTTATCATCAGTGTAGTTATCAAGGATATTCATAATCAGAACGGGATTTCTGGGTCGTATTGAGCGTTATCGCTTGATTGCTGCGCTTGTGGCGCGTTATCTTTTGCCGTTGCACCATCTTTGCTACCTAGCAGCGTTAAACTGTTTACACGCACATCCGCGCTAGTCTTTTCTAGTCCGTCTTTAGTTGTATATGGGCGCAATGTAAACTCACCGCTAACAGCAACCTTAGTGCCTTTAAGCAAATATGGTGCAAGTGATTCGGCTTGCTTCCCCCATAAGTTGCAGTTAATCCAGCTAGTCACAGCCTTGTCACCGTAACCACTATTTACTGCTACGCTAAAACTTGTAACCGCATCGCCTTTAGGTGTGAATCGTTGCTCGCAATCACGACCAAGACCGCCTGTAAATGTATAGATATTAATTTTAGTTCTCCTTTATGCAGCTTTTTCAAGCACTGATTTTGTTGCGTTATAAATTTCAGTAAGTTGTTTTTTCTGAGTATCATTAGCGCGTTTATACGCTCCACCAAAAATACCTTTAAGAGTTTCAATGTCTTCGCACACTTCCATCGTGTTTAGTGCGTGAGATAGCTCTTCTTGACTTATTGGGGGCGGCTGTAAATTAGGTGCTGGTGAAGTCTTAGGCTTGCTTGCAGCGTTGCCATCGTCATCCTCTGGCGCGATTCCACACGTAGCCATAAGGCTATATCTGCGAGCGTAAGTTAATGCACTACCGTATCCTTGAGCATCGTTCTTAGACGCTGGCACATGAAGTACGCCACCGCTAAACTCCTCACCTGATTCATGCAGTAAAATGGTTTCAATTTTTACGCCATTTTCGCAATCGTGTGAACGTTGCATAAGGTAAATGCCATGATTATTAAGCGCATCAATAACAGCCTCTACGCAACCATCTAAGCCTACATATTTGCTCTTAAAATGGGGGTTCGTTGCTGTCTTTAATGCTGGGGAAAACTCTTTTTGTGCTTTGCATAACGCTTGTGCTATCTGTTTCATGGTGTTGCTCCTTTAACTTCTTTTGCTCGTGAATAAATAATTCGTACTCTTGGTTTTCCTGCTCCATCTGCGCTTGCAGATAACTTTGCTCATCGTCAGGTGTGTAATAATCATTCGCCATACCGCATCCTTTCTTGCACAGTTGGTTTATTGACTCTAACAACTGGACTAAATGGATGAATCTTTAGCTTGGCTTCGCAATATGCGGCATAGGCTAGTTCTGGAGTTTCGTAGTACCCTAGAGGAGTGGTTACATAATTTAGCTGGATTCTTGCAGTCCATTTCATCATTGTCTTACTCCAATAAACTCCCAAATATCCGCTTTTGTTATTTTTTTGCGCAGCTTTATTTTGCTTATTTTCGCTATCTGTAGCTTCCCTCAAATTATCAATTCTATTGTCTGCACGATTTCCGTTTATATGGTCAATACCTAATGCAGGAAACTTTCCATGAATGTATAACCAAGCAAGCCTATGCCCACGGTATATCTTTTTGTCAATTTGAATCTTGATGTACCCACGTTCGTTTATTACTCCAGCAACCTTGCCTTTTACGGCACGGATTGACAGCCTAACTTTCCATGTAAACAATCCAGTATCAGGGTTGTAATCAAGCACTTCCTTTAACCTTTCCTGTGTTAGTTCACTCATGCCACATTCTCCAAGTACTCAAAATTGCCTGTTTCCTAGTCATGCCTAAATTCCTGTAATCACAGTACATATTGCAAAGTACAAACAGGTAAACAGTCAGTAATAAAATAAATATGCCAAATATGAAGCCATACAAAAACTCGCTCATAGCAGTAGTCCGATCACAATAGCCAGCCATACAACAACAAATGCAGCACCGTGTACGATCTTGGCTTCAAGGCTCATTGGGTCTTCAATGCGTAGGTTTTTGTAGTCTTTCATGATGTAGCCTCGGCTTTTTCGATGGCATTAATTACAGTTTTATAATTTAAATAACCAACATCATCAGGTTCTAAATCAGCGCAACCTTGAATTTCTAATTCTATTTTTGCGACTTTCAAACCAGTTAGAAGCTCATCGCGTTGTTGCATAATCTTTGGTAAGACAGAATCATAAAGACCGGACTTCAATGCTGTAACTTCTCTATGAAGTTCTTCGCATTGTTGGTCGGCTAGGTTTAGTTCTTTTACGTTTTCATTTATGCGATTTAAAATCGTATCTCCTAGAAACACTAAATTTTCAAGATATTCAGTTTCATATCCTGCGCACGCATTTACACAAGCTACAATTCTTCGAGCGTTGGCAAACATCTTGTCTTTTGACTGAACGCATTCAGCAACTGCCCATCCATCTTCACCATAAATAAATCGTTCTGCATTATGGTTTTTACCTGTATGCCAAGGCTCTTTTGTATGTTCACTCACAGCGTCACCTCATAGACTTTCTCGTTAAGTTCAGTACATGGCATAGTTGCTGTGCTATTACCCATATTCACGTTACACCAGCCACTCTTGTTTTCATCTAGCTTTGCCATGATTGCCAGTAAAGCAACAGATACAGCTAGGGCGTAGGCAAATGTTTTAATGTGGTACATCATTTCAGCACCTCAGCAGATTTAATCTTTCCTGTTTCACCACAGAAAGTTAGTTTTAATTGGTTATCCCAATGGTCAACAATTTGAAAGTCTTCACAACATTTACCATTTCCTGTTCCATAATCATCACAACCTAAAAACATAACAATATCAGGCTTAGGCTCTGGCTTAATGCGGTATTCCATACTCTCATGCCATTGAGGTGCTGCAACCGCATACCATTGCCCTGATATTTCACCTTTAGCTTCAATTTCAGCACCATCAGCCCAAGCCTTAATTAAATCTGCGTGTTTATGTTTCATGATCTATTCCTCATTCTCAAATAGGGAACTGTCACAGAATCTTGTGCAGTATTTATCTGGGTCATGGCCTACAACATCGCTACAATACAAATTGATGTTGCGTTCCATAACGTCAGTAATATTTGCCATCTTTTCTGCGCGGCTTATTCTGCTATACAGGATGCTTTCAATGTCAGTCAGCATATCCAAGCGGTAGCCAGTTAAGTTTTCATCCCAAGCCTCGCCACCATCCATGATGCAATCAGCTAGTTCTGATTTAGCGTGTGCAATATCGTCAGTAGTCCAGCCAGTGTTAGCGTCTAAATGACGATCTAATTCACGCGCTCTCGCTCTATCTTCTGGGTGACTTCCATAAATGCCTGGTATGTTCATGATTAACTCCATCTGTTTAATAACACGGTGTTTTGTGCTGATGTGTTATTTAACCACAGGTTAATTTAGTATGCAAGCATTATTTTAACTTTAAGTTAATTATTTTATATAGACGAAAAAAAAGCACCCGAAGGTGCTTGGTTGTTATTGATAAATTATTTACATTTTATAAGCATACTGCGTGTATTAGACTTTCCTGCAAATGCGCCATTATTGTTAGCAACTAACAAAGCATTTTCATCTGTGCCACCAGCTACAATCTCATAACCTCTCTCTTTGCATATCTCTCCTGCTTTCTCGTAGCACATTCCCCATGTACGCGCTGTGCCTGAGCAATTAATGCTATGTGCTTGCCCGCCATCTGGTGCATAAGTAGGTAATGATGAAGCGCATCCAGTAAGAATTAGTGTAAATAATAGTTTTTTCATTGTTTTTCTTTCGTCTTTGGCTTTATAGGAAGTGGGTTTGAAAGCTTGTCATGCGGCACATCAAGGCTATATAAATTATTAGCTATATTTAATAAATCATCTTTGTGATCTAAATTCATTCCTCTAAAAAACATAAGAAGCTGACGCTCAAATTCATTTTCTACATTTAAAGTATCGCCACCAAGTAATTTATCAATGCTACATTGCAATACTTCTGCTGCAATTACTGCGTTTTCTCTCGATACTGTGCCGTATTTTATCCACTTTGTAACAGCAACATTAGAAACTCCAACTTTTTCAGCAAGCCAGCCTTGAGTTCTTTTCAGCTCTTTGAGCCTGGTCTTTATATATTTTCCAATTGAATTTTCCATCTCTACATTTTAAATGACCAGTAATTTATAAAAAGTAACCCTAAGTTAAAATAACACTTGCACACATATTTAACCTGTGGTTAAATAATGGACATGGACAACACACAAAAATCATTTATATCAAAAGCAGCAGAGATAGTAGGCGGTATTTCTAGCCTTGCCAGCATCTGCGAAGTATCACCACCAGCAGTTTTTAAGTGGATTGAAAAGAATAGGGCACCTGCTGATCGTTGCATTCAAATTGAAAAAGCAACTAAAGGGCAGGTAACTAGATATCAACTTCGCCCTGATGTTTTCGGTACAAAAAAATAACTTGCAACTGCATCTTAATTGATGCGGTTTTTTTTACAAGTTTTGGACAGTCAACCATTGTCAACCATTAGCAAAGTGAGGCAAAAAATGCAAAGAGAAATGCCATTTATAAGCGGTACAAGTCAGCCTGTAATGGTTGATTCAGCTTTGTTAGCGCATTGCAAAAACAGACTCGATGCAATTCGCTTGTGCGTGCAGCTTTCAAACTTTTCAAATGAAGTTATTGCTGAACAGCTAACGATTGATAAGGGTCACTTTTCAAGAATTATGCAGGGTAAAGCGCATTTTCCTGATGCTAAGAGCATTGAATTAATGATGCTGTGTGGCAACTATGCCCCGATGCAATTTGAGGCTATGAAGTGTGGTTTTTTATTACAGTTAGATAGCAAAGAAGCTCGTAAGGCTAAGTTGCTGGCAGAAATTCAAGCTTTGGATGTAGCAGCTTAATTTTTTAAGCCATAACTAACAGCCAAATAATCTCGATTATGAAAAATAACATCAATGAAAAACTGCGTATGTTCGGCAGACCGCTTAGAGGTGAATAAATGAATACACAAGCAAGCAGACTTTTAGAGCACATGAAGCAAGGCAAAGCGATTGACCGATTAAGCGCACTGGTTGACTTAGGTGTGTTCGAGTTAAGCGCACGAATCATTGATTTACAAAATGCAGGTCATTCAATAAACAAAAAACGTAAGCAGATCATCAACAGATTCGGTGAGAAAGCCAGCGTTGTTGAGTATTCATTGAAAGCTGAATCATGAATTACTACTCACACCATATTGGTGACTTTAACAATGCAACACGGCATTTAACACGTGTTGAACGTTCGTTGTACAGAGATGCAATAGAACTCTACTACGACACTGAATCTGCACTAACAAAAGATTTTGAGAAGCTATCAAGAAGGCTTTTAGCTAACACAACAGAAGAAAAAGCAGCGTTAAGAGACGTATTAAACGAGTTTTTTACTGAAACAGATGATGGTTTTACACATGATCGATGTGATAAAGAAATTGCCAAATACCGCGCCAACACTAGCAATAAAGCCAAAGCAGGGATAGCAAGTGCAGAGGCAAGGAAACAGAAAAGAACAGGTGTTGAACACGTGTTAAACGAATGTGAAACAGATGAGCAACTAACCAATAACCATAAACCAATAACCAATAACCATAAACCAATTAAAAACATTAGAGGCTCACGCCTCTCAAGTGACTGGATAGCGCCTCAAGAATATATCGACTTTTGCAATACGGAAAGACCAGACCTAGACGCTAATTTTGTTGCAGACGGGTTTAGGGATTACTGGATTGGTGTTGTAGGCGCAAAAGGTTTGAAGGGTGATTGGTTCGCTACATGGCGTAATTGGGTAAGACGGCAAGAGCAAGGAAAAAGCAAGTTTAAAAATAAAAGCACAGTGATTTCTGACAGCCAATTTGATGATTGGCTTAACTCTGGTGAAAAAAAGGCGGTGGCGATCAATGGATGATTCAAACAAAAAAGCATTCTGGACAATGATAAACGTAGCAATGGAGCTTACAAATCATCCACCATTAACCAAAGAGGCTGTTGTTGTTTGGTGGCACAAACTATCAAAGTTTGAGTATTCAGTTGTAGAGGCTGCATTGGACAAATGGGTTGATTCAAGCAGCAAACCGCCAGCACCAAGCGACATTTTAAACCTATGCAAACCAGTAACGCCAATTTATACAGCACTTGCACGTAAGTCTAGCCGTGAAGCTGGCAAGCAATATGCAGAAAACGTTGTCAAGTTTGTTGCTGAAAATACTGCATCAAAAACTGATTACAAAGCGTGGGCTAAACGAATCATAGCGAATCCTGAAAGGTTCCCAGATTCTAGCTTGGCATCTGCTAAAGAAGCACTAAAGGCCAGTGCATAAATGTGGAAACCTATCGACAAATATCACCTACGCAATGGTGACTGGACAATTTCAAAAATGAAACTAGCTAACGGTGCGAAATATGCACTTTGGGAAGGCAACGTAAGCAGGGGATTTTACGAAACGGCTGATGAGGCTAAAGCTAAGTATGAGGAGCTGAATAAATGAGCCAAAAATTACTAAGCATTACCGTAAAAGGCAGCCATAAAACATGGTCATTCAATTTCTACGCTAACCAAAAATACATTGAGGAGTGGCGCAACGATGGCTTAGAAATAGACATTATTCACAACACTGTGCCTATGTGGATAGCTGATGCTGGATTAGTCAGCCAATGGTGCTGGTTGCAAGATTTATTCAATTTCAAGTTTATGGATTGGTTCAGAAAATGAAATTCTCACAGCGCGTTATTCGCTTAGTAGGCGATACCCAAAAACAAACAGCTATCGCCATGCTTAACAATCTGCCACTAGGTCATGGGATTGAGATAGTTGCAAGAGAAACGCCAAAGGCACGTTCACTCGATCAGAATAATTTGCTATGGGCTGTACTGACTGAAATATCCGAACAAGTATGGGCTGATAACAGACAGTTTAGTGCGGAAGTATGGCACGAACACCTAAAGCGTGAACATCTGCCAGAGGGTAACGAAGCCAATATCGCGGAACTTATAAAAGACCCAGCACGTTATCAGAAATGGTCAATCTTGCCAGATGGCAGCAGAACGTTAACAGGCAGCACTACGGATTTAACCAAGTATGGATTTAGCGAGTACATGGGCAATCTGTACGCATTTGCAGCAGATCGCGGTGTCAGCTTTGAAGCTAGGGAGTACGCATGAACGGCAGACTCTGGACAAACGTACAGCTAGAAATGCTACGCGCTTTCTATCCTGATAACACCATGGAAACAATGAAGGCATTAACAGGCCGCAATGAATCATCAATCTACAACAAGGTACACAGCTTAGGCTTAGAAAAGAGCGAAACATACCTAGCCAGTCCAGCAGCTTGCAGACTTCGTAGAGGTGACGAGATCGGCAAAGAGTACAGATTTAAATCAGGACAAGAAGTTTGGAATAAAGGCTTAAAAGGTTGGTCAGCAGCCGGTACAGAGGCAACAAGATTTAAGAAAGGCACTAAGCCGCCAAATCATAGGCCAGTTGGTTATATCCGCTTAACGGTTGATGGCTACTACGAAATGAAAATGGCAGAAGGTATGCAGCAATTCAAGCTATTGCATCGTGTTATCTGGGAACGCTGCAACGGTGCAATACCTAAAGGCCAGATATGTATTTTCTTAGATGGCAATACCAAGAATTTAGAAGTAACCAATCTGGCACTGATGACAAAAGTACAGAACATGAAGCGCAACAGTTTGCACAGTTATCCAAAAGAACTAGCAGAAATCATTCAATTACGCGGTGCATTAAATCGTCAATTAAACAAAAGGAAAAACTATGAACAGCCAACAGCTTAGAGAACACCTAGAAGCCGCATTACTAGGATTGAAAGAGGGAACTATGGATATTGATAAAGCAAAGGCCATAGGCGATATATCACAGGTAGTTATTAATCTGGCAAAGGTTGAAGTTGACTTTGTACGCGCTAACGGTGGTGGTCGTTCTACGTTTTTCGTAGATGGTAAACAAATCAGCAGTACGCCCACTGGCACATTAACCAGAGATGGCAATTCAACTATTCATAGGCTAGTTGGCTAATGAAACAAACAGCCATTACTAAATCAGCTAACGGTGAATCATGCACTGTGCGTTTACCTGGCGTCTGCTGTGGCGACAATTCAACCACAGTCTATGCACACATATCAGGCGTTAGATTTGGACACGGTACAGGCATTAAAACCAACTTTGGCGCGTATGCCTGTTCAAGTTGCCATGATCACCTAGATGGTCGCGTAAAGAATAACTTTGAAAAAGAGTATCTCAAGCTTTGCCACTTAGAGGGTGTAATCGAAACATTAATCAAACTAGAAAAAAAAGGATTAATCACACTATGACTGACAAATACCAACAAATCATTGATTGCTTAGAAACACCAAAGCTATTTGATGACGTATCTAAACAAACTGGCATCGTTCGCGGTTCGCTGCATCTGATGATGGCAAGACTACTTGAAACTGGCAAGGTTAAGCGCGAGAAAATGCCGAGTGCTGGCCGCAATAAATTTTACATATACACGCGCTTGGTTGACAGCGTAAACAGAGCTGAAGTAATCAGGCAGGTTAATTATAAAAATGCCGTTGATAAAAGAAACACTGGCAAAGACATTCACCCACTGGCGCGAGTAATTGCAGAAAGACACGTACCGAGCGAGAAAAAGAAATCACCTCGCGTTTATATCGGTTGCAGCTTCGGCTTGAGTGGGTGGTAGATATGAAACATAACGATCACGTTAAAAAGTGGATTAGGTGGCAACACTTCATGGCAGAACGTCAGCATCGTTATTTAGCAATGTTGGTTTGGTCAACAGATTACGAAAGAGAGTGCAAATGCGAGTAAGGGCGCGTAAAGATGCAAACCACACACAAATCGTAAAAGAGTTTCGTGATGCTGGTGCAAGTGTATTGGACACAGCACAACTAGGAAAGGGCGCACCAGACATTCTAATCGGCTATCAAGGGCATAACGTAGCAATAGAGATTAAAGACGGTTCTAAGCCACCTAGCAAGCGTTTATTAACCACTGACGAGGCGCAATTCCATGATGACTGGCAAGGATGGATAGAGATTGTTTATACCATTGACGATGTAACCAGAATCATTGGTGAAATAAGTGAAAAAGGATAGCCAATGCTTAAAGCTCAATCTTACGAATGCAGACAAGAAACACCAGCAAACGATCAGGAACGATTCAGGATGAAAAAAAGAGCATGGACTGATGATGACTTTTTCACATTAAGCAAAGAGCAACAAGCAACGCTAAGTAAAGATGACTTTGAAGTGATACAAAGACTAGGTAATCAAATATACGGGAAAGGTTGCAAATGAATTTTGACACTTTAGAAGTCACCAAAGAGCGTTTAGAGAACTGGAAACGTGCATTTATGAATCATCCGCATTATCGCGTAACAGCTTCACTTGAAGGTCGCTATAAGTGCCCACAGTGTTGGGAAGAAAAGCAGGTACACGCTGCCATAGACACCATAGACGCTTTAGCAGTTGAGCGCGTAGTTATCAGGTTGCCAGATGTGAACAAGGCAATACTGAAATACAACTACTTTACGCCATTCATAGCATTGCAGGGCTGGTGCAGGAAAAACAGAGTGCGCGCAGATCAGTTTGAAATTGAGTTGGCGCGTAGTGTAAGAATGGTAGATAATCTTTTAAGGTAAATGGAGTAATGACATGATAGAAATGCGATGGGTATTAATTGATCCTGGTAAAGATATTAAAAAATTGCAATACAGGCAACTTATTCAGCCTTTAAACTCTGCGGCAAAAGGCTCACAGCCAGAATGGTCTGAATGGATAGATGTACCAATTATTTGGGCGCATGAATCAAAATAAACAACATATAGTTAAATAGTTATTGACACACACAATATATTGTAGTATTTTATGTATTACAATCTAATTACCGTTTAAATACGTGATACTTCACCCGAATGGGTGATTTGTCATCTGCGGAATAAGTAGAAACGACCAGTGAGGATAATGCAAGTCGTAACTGGTGACATCATGAAGTAATTTGTGTTTACAACTTATAAAGTGAAATTGCATACATAAGCCTACCTAAACAGTGGGCTTTTTTTACGCCTATCGAATCCTCGTTAGAGGTTATATGCCCAGAGAGGCATTGTGTTTGCAGATCACATTCAAAACTGCGCCTTATTTGTGCAATGCGTAGGCTGATACGCAAAGTCCTGATCTGCGAATGTTCCTCTGAAACGGTATGAGGCGGGGTAAAGTAGCAGTACTTGACGAGAATCGACGAAGCCGTTAGTGCCGAAAGGTATCTGAGCCGTTAAGCCAGAGATCAGCACTGGCGCACAAACCTTTTACAGCTTTCACCGCTTAACTGATACCACATAGGAAAGTGAGAGCTACTTTATTCAGCCAGCTTGTACGCGAGCATTAAAGCTGATAGCCATTACAGCTTAGTCCGATCAATTAAGCTAATCACATCAGGTCTGTGCTACCTGAATGGCACAAAGCACCTAAACAACACAAGCTCACTTCGGTGGGCTTTTTTATTTCTGGGCATCTATGATAAACGTCTATATAGGCTTCGATGAACGCGAAGCTGTGGCTTATCACGTCTGCGCTCAGTCAATACTAAGCAGATCATCACAGCCAGTTAGCTTTACCCCATTGGCATTAAACGCTATCAGTTCAATGTATAGCGAGTTTCATACAGACGGTTCTAACGCATTTATCTATTCACGCTTTCTAGTTCCATTCTTACAAAAATACAACGGATGGGCATTGTTCGTTGATGGCGACATGATTGTGCAGGATGACATAGCAAAACTATGGTCACTGCGTGATGAATCAAAAGCGGTGATGGTAGTTAAGCATGATTACAAGACACGCCATCCAGTTAAGTATCTGGATAACGTCAACCAAGACTACCCGCGCAAGAACTGGTCAAGCGTAATTCTATTTAACTGTGGTCATCACTCCAATAAAACACTAACGCCTAAATACATAGAGAACGCCACAGGCGCAATGCTGCACAGGTTCTCATGGCTATCAGATGATGAAATAGGCGAGTTGCCTATCGAATGGAACTGGCTAGACAAAGAGTATGACGAGAACGAGAACGCAAAACTCATTCATTACACCATAGCTACACCATGCTTCAAAGGTTATCAGCAAGGCACACAGACACATCAATGGTGGGCTGAATACTTCAAGGCAATTGCGCCTCTTTACGGAACTAACAAGGACAGCAAAGCATGAGCGGAAAAGGAAGCGGCAGAAGGCCAACGCAAATAGATGACAAGGAAGCGGAAGAGAACTGGAATCGCATCTTTGGCAAGAAAGCAGGCTATGTGCCTTTAGCAGATCACTTCAACGTACTGCTAGATGACCCAGATGGATTTAACACAAAGGAAGATGATCATGTTCGGAAAACCAGCTAAGAAATCAGATAAACCAATGCCAGGCAAAAAAGGCAAGAAGTGCGCTAATTAAGTAACAACTTATAGCGAATAATCCAAAGGGAACTCGCAATCATGGCAGCAAGAACATTAAGACCTAAACATCAAGATGATGTGAGGGCAAAAATACAGACAAGTCAGTTAATAAATAAATTACAAAATCATGCACTTAGCGAAGGTGAAGAAGAAATATCTTCAAGCCGCATGAAAGCTATAGAAATATTGCTTAGAAAATCATTACCTGATTTGTCAGCCGTAGAGCATAGCGGTGAGGTAGAAACAACAAGGTCTTTGGCTGATGTCCTCGCAACTCTCGGAAAGTGATGCAAAGGCGTTATCTGAAAAGATACTTTACTGGCGCAAAGAAGGCCCTGCAACATTTGCAAAAGAAGCATTGGGGGCAAGTCCAACAGATCAGCAATATTTAGCGTCTAAGGCCATTGTTGAATCAAGGCGAGTAAGTATTAGGTCTGGTCACGGTACAGGAAAGTCAGCTTTTATGGCTTGGTGTGTATTGTGGTTTATTACTTGTTACTTTCCTTGCAAGATTCCATGTACTGCACCCACAAGCCATCAGTTGCAAGATATTCTCTGGGCGGAAATAGCTAAATGGCATGGTGTATTAACAACAAGACTTCCTGAAATAGCAAATAATTTCAAATGGTCTAGCGAGCGTTTCTATCTTGAAGATAGGCCGCAAGAATCGTTTGCCGTTGCACGAACATCAAGACCTGAAAAACCAGAAGCATTGCAAGGCTTTCACTCTGAAAACATTCTATTCCTAATTGATGAAGCATCTGGTGTAGTTGAAAAAGTGTTTGAAGTTGCAGAGGGCGCGTTGTCGACAGAAGGCTCTTTTGTTGTTATGGCAGCTAACCCCACGCGCGAAGATGGTTACTTCTTTGAAAGCCATCACAAAATGCGTGATAGGTGGGCAGCATTGCATTGGGATGGTGAAGAAAGCCCATTGGTAAGCCAGCGATATATTGACGATATGCGCCTGAAATATGGCGTTGATTCACCTATCTATCAAGTGCGTGTTAAAGGTAACTTTGCTACTGCCGCTGATGGTGTTATTCCACTTGACTTATGTATATCAGCACAGAACAGGGAAGTATCACCTTATAACTCTGCTGATGAAATATGGGGTCTTGACGTTGCACGGTTTGGTGATGACAGCACAGCACTTGCTAAAAGACGCGGCAACATACAGAAAGAGCCTACTAAAGAATGGTTCGGCAAAGACACCATGCAAACTGCTGGGCTTGTTAAGAACGAATACGACAATGCAGAAGTTAAGCCTGTGTCAATTAATGTTGACGTTATCGGCATTGGCGCTGGCGTAGTTGACCGCATGAAAGAGCTTGGTTTGCCAGTGCGAGGAATTAATGTGGCTGAATCATCAAGCGTACAAGAAAAATATTCAAGACTTCGTGATGAACTTTGGTTTAAAGGCCGTGAATGGCTGGAAGAAAAAGACTGCAAGTTTGCTGATGATGATTCTCTTATTGCTGAACTGACAACAGTTAAATACTCAATCCTAAGTAACGGCAAGATCAAGGTTGAAGGCAAAGATGAAATGAAAAAGCGTGGCGTTAAGTCACCTAATCGTGCTGATGCGTGGTTACTTACTTTCGCCCAAGTTAGCGCAGCAAACAATCATAAATGGAATGCACCTATTAAATACCATAATCAAGGCATAGTTTAATGAAAATGACAGATGACGAATTACTAGCAAAGATAAAAGACGAGGAACGTGTGTCCTTGGATTATCTTTCTGGCACTCTGGCAGACGAACGTGCTGAGAACATGGAATTATATCTCGGTGACAAGACGCGCGAACTGACAGCCGTAGAAGGCCGCTCATCTGTTGTGTCCATGGATGTGCAGGAAGCGGTAGAAAGCATGATGCCGTACCTGATGAAAGTATTCTGTTCAGGTGATGAAGTGGTGAAGTTTAACCCTGTATCAGCAGAGGATGTGAAACAGGCAGAACAAGAGACTGACTATATCAATCACGTTATCGTGAATCAGAATAACTTTTTCTTAGTGGCTACACAGTGGTTTAAAGACGCGCTCATCAATAAGAACGGCTATGTCAAATACTGGTGGGATGAATCAGAGACTGTTACCGAAGAACGCTATGAAGGGCTGACTGATGCTGAATTTCAAATGTTACTGGCTGACCCGACTGTTGAGCCTATTGAACATGAGTACGAGCCAGAAGAAAATACGCCAGAGATTGCGCAACTTATAGAAGCTGCCGAGGCAGGGGACGAACAGGCACAAATGATCGTGTCACAGTTGCCTATGCTGCATGAGGTTAAGGTCAAGGTTACCAATATAAAAGGCCGTGTTGTTATTGAGCCATGCCCGCCAGAAGAAACGCTGGTAAGTGCTGATGAACGCAGCTTAGACCCGAACAAAGTACGCTTCTTTGAGCATCGTACTTACAAAACTATATCTGAACTGCGCGAGATGGGTTATGACGTAGATGAAAATATTGGTGATGATAACGAACTGTATCTGTCTACTGAATGGCTAAGTCGTCAAGAGTTTAACGAAGATGAAATTGGCAGAGATTCAGCACAAGGAGTAATGCGCCGTGTTGTATATCGTGAAGCCTATATTCTGGTTGACTTTGACGGTGACGGCATTGCTGAACGCAGGCGCGTTTGTATCGTGGGCTCTACCGTCTTAGACAATGAAACCTGCGACCTAGTGCCTTTTGCAAACATTACGCCGTACATCATGCCGCATAAGCATATCGGCAGGGCATTGGCTGATTATGTCAAAGACATTCAGGTTATCAAATCAGTCATCATGCGTAACGTGCTGGATAACTTCTACGCATCAAATAACGGCAGATGGGCAATCTCAAACAAGGTTAATCTTGATGATTTGCTGGTGTCTCGCCCGGGTGGTGTGGTACGTGTTGAAGGTTCTCCGGGCAGCGAAATCATGCCATTGGTGCAATCGCCTATTGGTAACGCAGCATTCCCATTGATGGAATACCTAGACACAAACAAAGAGAACCGCACAGGCATTACGCGCTATAACCAAGGATTAGATGCTAACAGCTTGAACAAGACAGCCAGCGGCATTTCTCAAATTATGAGTGCAGCGCAGGCCAAACAAGAGCTAATTGCCCGTACATTTGCAGAAACAGGCGTTAAACAGCTATTTAACGGTGTGCATAAGTTAATCCTGCAACACGGAAAACAGCCTGAAATTGTGCGTTTACGCAATGAATGGATACCAGTAGACCCTAGGCAGTGGAAAACCCGCACAGACATGACCGTTGCGGTAGGTCTGGGAACCGGTAACAAGCAGGAAATGCTGGTGCAAATCATGCAGATACTACAGGTGCAGGAAAAAGCACTTGCATTAGGCATTGCGACACCTAAGAACATTTACGAATCATGTATTGAGCTTACCAAAAATGCTGGCTTTAAAGATGGCGACAAATACTGGACTAATCCATCAGAACAGCAACAACCACAACAGCCTGACCCGAAAGCATTGGAAGCACAAGCCAAAGCTCAACAGGCACAGGCACAAATGCAGTTTGATACACAAAAAGCACTTGCTGACCATCAGCTTAAACAGGAGCAGTTAGAACTACAGCGCACTAAGCAGGAACAAGACTTCTATATTTCCATGCAAACCCTTGTTGCCAAACAACAGGAAGCATCAGACAAACAGCAAGCAGACATGGTGCGCTTAATGGAAGAAGTAAAGCTGGAAAACAGCAAGCTATTAGCAAAAATATACAACGACAACACACAAATCAACGGGGGCTTACCAAATGCCTAAGAACTACGACATAGAAGCATCAACACACACCGCAGGATTAACAGCAGATGCACTGGTTAAGACAGGCAAAGGCATCTATACAGGCTATACCGTTACAGTAGCAGTCGCGGTCGCCCCCATTGTGATTCGTGATGCAACATCTGCAGGTGCTGGTGACATTATTGATGTTATCCCTATCGGCGCAACGGCAGGCACGACTAAACAGCGTAACGTTATCTTTAAAAAAGGCCTGTTTGTTGATTATGGCGCAACGACTACAGGCACAATCATTGCGGAATACATGTAATGAATCTGGATAAAGAAATCGCAGAAGGCAATCGCGCAGAACTACTTATAGGCGATCTAACGCCTTATTTTGAGTTGGTTGAGGATGCCATATTAGACAAGTGGAAATCTAGCCCTATCGCTGATGTAGAAGGCCAGCACGAGCTACGCCTGATGGTTAAATTGTTAGGCGATATTAAAGCTAACCTGCATACAGCGATTGAAACAGGCAAGCTTGCCAAGATACAGATTGAACGTGAAAGCCTGATAGACAAAGCAAAGAACGTCATCAGACGCTACGCATAAGAATACCTAGCCAGTATCAATAGAAACCTAACGCCGTGAGGCGCAGGGTTGGGGTTGGCTACCCTGACAACGACAGGAGTATTACATGAGTGACCAAGCCATTGAGCAGTCGCAAGAGCTATCTATTGAGGATAGATTTCAAAACTTGCTAGCACCAGAGCAAGAAGAGCCGCAGCAACAAGATAACGAGGAAGAAGCAACAGAAGCCGAGGAAGTAGAAACTCAAGAAGGTGATGAACCCGATGAGCAAGTCGAAGCCGAGGAAGAAGAAGCCGAACCTGACCTTGTTGAAATAGAGGTAGATGGTGAATCTTACAAAGTGCCAGAAGCGCTTAAAGATAAGATCATGCTACAAGCGGATTACACGCGAAAAACGCAGGAAGTGGCAGAACAGCGCAAAGCGGTTGAGCAAGCGCAAGCACAATTGCAAGTACAAGCGCAGTTACAGCAACAATCCCTAGCAGAATACGCACGACTGACAGCAATCAACGACCAGCTACAACAATACAACCAAGTAGACTGGAATGCATTGTATGACAGCGACCCAGCAGAGTTCGTGCGCCTGAAAGAAGGCAGACGCGACCTGATAGACCAATACAACGGTCTGAATAACGCTATTGCACAACAGCAACAGCAACAGATAGCAAAACAGCAAGAAATCACACTTCAAGCAATCCAAGAAGGGCAGAAAGTATTAGCTAGAGAGATTCCATCATGGAACACCGATTTGGCTAAAACTTTAAACACTTTTGCGGTTGAAAAGTTTGGATTCACTACCGATGAGGTTAATTCCGTTATCGACCCTCGCGTAGTTAAATTACTGCATACAGCCTATCTCTACAACAAGCAAGTCAGCAACAAGCCAATCACGGACAAGCGCGTTGCAAATCTGCCAAAGGTAAGTAAACCAGGCAGCAAGAACACTCAAGCCAATATCGCCACCAGCCGAGAGCAGGAAGCGCGTAAGGCACTCAAGAAGTCAGGAAGCATAGACGCGATGCAAGCGGTGCTAATGGCTCGATACACTAAATAAAACGCCGTGAGGCGCAGGAGATTATATTATGGCAGTACCTTCAGGAACCTTTCAGACCTTCACCGCCATTGGCAATCGTGAAGATTTATCAGACTTAATCAATGACATCAGTCCATTGGAAACGCCTTTCTACACTAAGGCAAAAAAAGGCACAGCAAACGCTACATTCCATGAATGGCAAACAGACGCATTAGACGCCGCTGCATCTAACGCACAGATTCAAGGTAACGATGCAGTAGTTAATACTGCAGTACCTACTGTACGCCTTCGTAACTACACACAGATTCTGTCTAAAACAGTTTCAGTGGCAGGTACACAGGACGCAGTAAGCAAAGCAGGCCGCGCATCAGAACTGGCATATCAAATGTCTAAACGCTCTAAAGAACTGAAACGTGATGTTGAGTATGCATTGATTCGCAACCAAGCATCAACATCAGGTGCAGCAGGTTCAGGCGCAACACTGGCATCAGTTGAATCATGGCTTGCTACCAACAAAACATCAGTTGGCACAGGTACAGCACAGACTACACCAGGCTATTCAGGCGGCACAGTTGCAGCACCTACAGATTCAACCGTTGCAGGTTCAGTGACAGAAGCACACTTGAAAGCAATCATTCAAGCTTGCTGGACACAAGGCGGTGACCCTGGCGTATTAATGGTTGGCCCAGCTACCAAGTCAAAAGTTTCAGGTTCATTCAACGGTATTGCAACACGTTACCGTGAAGTGCCAGGCATGAAACAAGGCGCTATCGTTTCAGGTGTAGACCTTTACATCTCAGACTTTGGCGAACACGAGATTGTGCCAAACCGCTTTATGCGCGATCAGAATATCTTGGTATTAGATATGGACTACTGGACAGTGGCAACATTGCGCGGTTTCCAATCTTTTGATCTGGCTAAAACTGGTGACAGCAACAAGAAACAAATCCTTACTGAGTTGACACTTGTAAGCAATAACGAGAAGGCTTCGGGCAAAGTGGTCGATATCAATCCAGCTTTATAGTAGTTAATTAATCAGGAAGGGTGGCAGAAATGCTGCCCTTTTTTTATGGCAGACAAAAGACTATTAGACTATGACCCGTTCACAGGGTTGATTCAGTACATTCACCATGACGAATTGACTGATACAACTATGATTGAAACGGTACAGGACAGCACACAGTTAAACAAAGAGGTCGAAGCATCCAAAGACTTGCAGAACGATGCAAGCTACACGCAAAACGGCATGAAAAATGACATGCTGCATTACGCGCATATTCCTAGTGGCGTACTCATGGACTGGTTTGCTAAAGGCGTTGATATTAAAGACCGCAAAGAGCTAATCAAGTGGGTAAACAAGCCTGAATATGCTTATCTTAAAACTACCAGCATGGTGCATCGTTGATTGACCAACAAATACAACTCGCACACGATTTAGCAGAACGTGGCGAACCAGACGAAGCATTACGTATTGCTTCAAACATATTGAACGAGAATCCAAAAGAGGCTAGGGCATTGTTCATTGCGTCTTATGTGTTTTTACAGGCTGAACGTTATGGTTTAGCTTATAACCTGCTGAAACAGGCGAGTGTAATTGTGCCGTTTCGTGAACAAGTATGGAATAACTTAGGCATGTGCTGCATGAAAATGGGCTTTATAGATGAAGCCAGAGCGCATCTTAACAAGGCACTGAAACTGAATAAAGACAACTATCCAGCCATGAATAACTTGGCGCTGATAGAAGTCAACGAAGGCAACCCAGTTAAATCACTGGAATATGTCAATAAGTCACTAACACTTAACCCTGACCAGTGGGATGTATTAGAAACAAAAGGCTATGCAAGCCTGATGTTAGGCAAGTGGACTGATGGCTGGGATGGTTACGAAGCCATGGTAGGCAATACCAAACAGCGTACATGTGAGCCCAGAATCAATATCCCGTACTGGACAGGGGAAGCAGTCAACACTCTGTTAGTTAGAGGTGAGCAGGGCATCGGAGATGAGATAGCATTTGCAAGCGTACTCAATGACGTACGTGCTGATGTGGTGCTGGAATGTGATAGACGTTTGGAAGGGCTTTTTAAACGCTCATTTCCTAATGCGAAAGTACAAGGCACACGCTTTGACAAGATAGCACAATGGCCTGATGTAGACGCTTATTGCCTGATTGGTTCGTTAGCATGGCATTACCGCACAAAAGACGGTGATTTTCACGGCAAGCCATATCTGACCGCTGACCCACAAAGAAAACTACAGTGGCGCGCATTACTTGATTCTCTAGGTGATAAGCCAAAGGTCGGCATTGCATGGAACGGTGGACTTAAAGACACGTTCACAGACCGTAGAAGTTTGGATTTAGAGGCGTTACTGCCAATACTCAAGCAGGATTGCACATTCATTAGCCTTGAGTACAAAACGCCTGATGTTGAGGCATTTGAGGAGAAACACGGCATCAAGATACACCATTTTAAACACGCAACACAGACCAATGACTATGACGACACAGCGGCGTTAGTTGACGAGCTTGATTTGGTTATCAGCGTACAGACCGCAGTAGTACATCTATGTGCTGGACTGGGTAAAGAGTGCTGGACACTTATCTCTAACAAACCTAACTGGCGTTATGCCACAGAGCGTTATATGTGGGGAGATTCAGTCACTATGTACAAGCAAAAAAAACAGTGGAATGAACCTGTAAACGCTATTGCTGACGCTTTAAAGGCGCGTTATGGGAATTAAGACTAGCGCACTGGCGATTATCAGCAGAATCAAGGCTAAAGAAGTTCTAAGCCTGTCATATCCTGATTTGGTAATGACTGTTGACGAGTGCGAGAAGGTCACAGGAATTAGAGCTACAAAAACCAACGATTCCAACAAGTGGCACAGGAAGGCAGATCCATTCCCTGAAACGATAGAAGTATTCAACAAGTTAGGCATGACATTAACGTGTGTGGACATTGTAGCCAGCCGCAATGTGGAAACAGTTATTGATCTTAACTATACACAGGACTTAGGCCAGTTTGACCTAGTGCTGGATTGTGGAACAACAGAACATTGCTTCAATATCGGACAGGCATTAATGAATGCAGCAAACGCCGTAAAAGAAGGCGGTTATATCCTGCATACTCCACCGTTAAACATGATTAATCACGGGTTCTACTGCTTACAGCCGACATTGTTTTATGACTTCTATACACAAAATGGATGGGATGTAGAGTTTATCGCTGGTGAACTGAATAACGAATACTTTGATATTCCTGCAATACAGCGTGTCACGGCGCCATCAGAAACAAGCCTGATTGTGCTGGCAAAGCGATTAAACAACAGGCCATTGATTTACCCGATGCAATCTAAATACCTAGCGAACCCAGAACTAAAATGATATTAGCAGGAAATACATACGTTCCAGACCATGACAGCTACTTTACAAGCTACTTCAAGGGCAGTGATGTATTTGAGCAGAAGAACCTAGACCTTGCGCTGAGTTATGTTAGACATTTTAACGTAGCCGTAGATGGAGGTGCTCATGTGGGTAGCTGGACACGTTACATGGCTGATAGATTTGAAATTGTTGCTGCATTCGAGCCTAATCCTGACAACTTTGATTGTCTGGTGCTTAATACAACACGTTGCAACAACGTCATCCTGTCCAAGCTAGGGCTAAGTGACCGTAAACAGAGCGGAAGCCTATCACAAGGTAATAATACTGGCTGCTGGCACGTTACAGAAGGTGACGATATAAAACTCATGCCATTGCCTGATTATGGCGCACTGGACTTCGTAAAGCTTGATATTGAAGGCTTCGAGTTCAACGCTCTGAACGGAATGCTTGCACTGCTGAAAAAGTATAGACCGATTGTGCTGATAGAGGAAAAAGACCTGCCACATAAGAAGCTGGACTATGACGCACGTAACTTATTGTTGAGCATTGGTTATGAACAGTTAGACGCTATCGGGCGTGATGTGATTTTCGGGAGTAAGAATGGCTAGACCTAGAAAGACTAAGTTAGAAACAAAAACCTACGATTTCAAGGTGACTTTCCTGCATGTAGGTGAAGATAGCCGACTGCCTGAATTGATGGTGCAAAGTGTATTAAAGGCAATGCCAGGCGTTGAAATTGTACAGTTGACAGACTTGCATACCAAGCATGTAAAAGGCGCTTCTAGCGTTGTTAGAAAGCCATTTAACGGGCTTTTAATGACATTCAGACTTGAGCACTTGGCAAATATTACAGGCAATTGGCTGACACTGGATACTGACATTATCGTTAATTCGGATTTAAGTCATGTATTTGGACAAGACTTTGATGTGGCACTGACTAAACGCTACGGCAAGATACTGGATGAGAGAGGTAAAGACATCGTAGCCATGATGCCTTACAACACTGGCGTGATGTTCTCACGTAATCCGCAATTCTGGAAAGAGGCTTACAGGTTACTGTTAAAAATGCCTGCATCAGCGCATCAATGGTGGGGCGACCAGTTATCAGTTCGATTAGTGGCAGACAGTAAAAAATACAGCCTACTTGAGTTACCTTGCGACAATTACAACTACTCCCCTAAAAACCTAGACGACCATAAACAATGCCTTGTACTGCATTTCAAGGGCGCACGTAAAGAATGGATATTAAATGGCGATTACAAACTATAGCGAACTGCAAACGTCAGTCACAAACTGGCTAAGTCGGACTAACGACACGCAACTGATCGCGCTTTATCCTGACTTCATCAAGTTCGCAGAAGCCAAGTTTAACCGCGTATTGCGTACACGTCAGCAAGAGGCATCAGCCACAATTACGCCTGCAAGCGGTGTTTGTGCGTTGCCGACTGACTACATCGAGCTTAGACGCTTATACATTAATACCGATGCAAAGTTAGAACTTGAGTATCTGCCGCCAGAACAGTTCTATCTCAAGTTTCCAGTAGGCGAAGCAACATCACGTTATTACACGATTGAAGGCGCAAATATCCTATTGGCTGACCAAAGCACAACCAGAGATTTAATCGTGCTTTACTACCAGAAAATCCCTGCATTAACCATTTTAAACACCACTAATTGGCTTTTAACAGCACACCCTGACTTGTACCTATACACAACGCTTTCAGAGGCTTACGGCGTGATTAAAAACGGTGAGCAAGAGGCTAAATGGTACAACAAAGCTATTGGCGTTTTTGACCAGATAGATGCAGCAGACAAGCGCGGCAAGTATTCAGGTTCAGCTATGAGAGTGATTGCAGCATGAAGCTATTAGGCTACACACCTGACGTTGACCAGACCGTTGAAGGTGTTATCACGGCATGTTCAGCCTTTATTCCTACAGAAAAAGGAATGCAAGCTGCACCTAGCGCACAAAGTACAGGCATTAATGCATTGGCGGCTACCTGTTACGGTGCGGCAGCAGTGCGTAAGCTAGACAATACAACACGTATTATTGCGGGGACTGGCACAAAACTGTATGAATTAGCTGGTACCTCATGGTCAGATATTACAAGAGCGTCAGGCGGTAATTATGCACTAGGCGGTGCTAATGCATGGCGTATTGCACAGTTTGGCGATACTACGCTTGCAGTGGCTAAATCTGATACTTTGCAATATAGCTCTAGTGGTGCGTTTGCAAATGTTACTGGTGCGCCTAAAGCTTCTATTGTAGAAACGGTAGCAGGGTTTGTGTTTGTGTTTGATACCAATGAGGTTACATTTGGCGACAGCCCTAATCGCTGGTGGTGCGCAGCGCAGAACAGCTATACAGACTGGACACCTAGCATAGCGACACAATGCGCGTCTGGCTTGCTGGTATCTACATCAGGAAAGATATTTGCAGGGAAAAGATTTGGTGACCAGATAGTGGTCTATAAAGAGCGTGCCATGTATATCGGAACATACGTTGGTGCGCCTCAAATATGGAACTTTCAGCAAGTGCCAGGTGAAGCTGGGTGCAACTCGCAAGAAGGCGTTGTAAACATAGGCACTACAGATAACCCCATTCATCTGTTCATGGGCATTGATAACTTCTGGCGCTTTGATGGCGCAAGACCTGTGCCTCTAGGTGAAGGCATACTTAAAAAGACCATATACGCTGAATTTGATGATGCTTACGCTGATCGCGTTAAGACTGTGCATGACCGTGTAAATTCTCGCGTCTACTTCTATTATCCTAAAACTGGTTCAAATGGCGTACCTAATGGCTGTGTTGTTTATCACTATAGAACCAATCAATGGGGCAGGGATGACCGCAGCATAGAATGTGCGCTTGAGTATGTATCAGGCGGCATTACATGGGATACGATACCTTTTGGCACATGGGATACTATCAATTCGTCTCTATCATGGGATTCAGCATTCTGGAATGCTGGCAGCTATACACCTGCAATATTCGATACTACACACACTTTAAATTCGCTAGATGGAACTGCCACAAGTTCTAGTTTTACAACTGGCGACTTGGGTGATGATGATAATTATTATCTGCTATCAAGAGCTAAACCGCGCTGGCTGACTAAGCCGACCACGGCAACCATGACTAACTTTTACAAAGCCAATGAAGGTGACAATTTAACCACTGGTATTACTACAACAATGGACAGGTCACGCTTTGATACGCTGATTAGTTCCCGCTGGCACAGGTTACAGTTTGATATGACAGGTGATGCAGTGTTGAGTGAATTGGTAGTTGATTTAATGGCTGATGGTGAAGAGTAATGGACAAGTTAAAGATCACTCAGTTTGCTACCGCTGAATATAACCGTCAAAGCTATAACAATGTATTACAGTCAGTAGAGCAGCAGATTAACCGCGCGGCAGATGGTTATCTGTTTCCAGTAATGCCAATTACGGCAAGCTATACCGTGAATTATAACGATGGCGTGATACTGGCAGATGCGACAAGCGGTGCAATTACAGTGACGCTTAAGCCAGCTAACGAGATGACACAGAAGCGCATTGTAATCATTAAGACCGATGCAAGCGGAAATTCTGTCACGATTGATGGCGACGGTTCTGAAACGATTAACGGTGCAGCTACCAATGTGCTTGCAGCTCAATACAATAAAGTTGAGTTGGCAGCTTATAACGGCGCGTGGTACATCGTGTGATTTGTGCAGGGCTAGATCTAAAATATTGGGATTTCATTAAAGATGATATTGAACTTGCGTTAAAGCATGATGGCGGGCGCGTCAATATAGATGATATGTATAAATTTATTGTGAATAAAGACGTGCAGTTATGGGCTATACATGATGGTGATATCCATGCAGTAATGACCACGCAAATAATCAATTATCCTCAATTAAAGGTAGTAAACATATTTACGGTAACAGGCAAGCAGGCCGAAACATGGCTGGACTTACTAATAGAAACTGTAACCGCATGGGCAAAACAGCAAGGTTGTACTGCTATGGAATTTACAGGCAGAAAAGGCTGGGAAAAACTATTAAATAAAAAAGGTTTTGGTAACACTCAAATTACTATGACAAAACCATTCTAACGTCGCGATGACGCTGAAAGGCAATAAATGATTAACTTGCATAAGTGGGTAAATAACCTTGTAGAAGGTTTTACATTATATGGTGGCGGCGGCAAAGGTGGCGGTGGTGGTGGAAGTACTACACAGACCATCCAGAAAGCTGACCCATGGTCAGGCGTACAGCCATACATCACTGACTATCTGTCAGTAGGTCAAAAGACTACACAGAACCCTTACCAGTTCTATAACGGCGATACCGTTGCAGGATTTGCACCAGAGCAGGAGCTTGGCTTTAATCTCGGCACACAACGCGCTTTAGCTGGAAGTCCAACTCTCAATAGCGCAAACAATAATATTACCAGTACGCTTAACGGAAACTTTCTAAGTCCTGATAGCAATCCGTATTTAAAAGGTACTGCTGACAGAGCGATGAATGATGTGCAGACACGCATTAATTCACAGTTCAACAATAACAACTTTGGATCAACAGCACATCAGGAAACGCTACAGCGCGGTCTGGGTGAGCAAGCTAATGCCATTTATGGCCAGAACTATACCAATGAGCGTAACAATCAGCTACAAGCTGCAAATATGGCACCAACACTAGCAGGTGCTGATTATCAGGATGCTAACTATCTGCAAGGAATCGGCGCACAACGTCAGGGCTTGGCTAATCAGTATCTTGGCAACTCTGCAAATGCGTTCAACGGTGCAGCGCAATTCCCGTATGACCAGTTATCACGCTATGGCGATGTGGTAAGGGCAGGACAGGGCGTAGGCGGTACAACTACGACAACTGCGCCTAATCCTAATCAATCTAGCCCATTGGCTGGCGCAGTAGGTGGCGGTCTTGCTGGCTATGGCATTGCTTCTACATTGGGCATGGCTAATCCGTGGCTGGGTGCTGCTGGTGGCGCTGTCTTAGGCCTATTAGGTTAAGGGGTAAATTATGAGTGGACAAGTTTATTATCACAACGGTAATTTTTACGATAGACCTATATCTGGCGTAGGGTCTGCCATTTTTGGCGGTGCTGATGCCTTTATCAAAATGAACAATATTAAACCCATTGTTGCACCACAGATGTCAGCGCCTACGCAGTCATCACAGATGAACAATAGTGGAATGTGGAATAATCCATTTGCTACTGCTATGAGCGGAACGCAATCAGGAACATTGCAGCCATACGTTAATCGTATGACACAAAATGCTAATCGTGCGCTTTATGGTGGGTTATTAGGGTATCAGCCTCAACCTATTGTAGCTGGTGATGCTGGCGGCACACCTGTAAACAGCACTCCGCCACAATTCAATATGCAAAGTGCAATTCCACAACAAGGACAAGGCTTGAACTTCACAGGCTTTGGCAACCGTTCATGGATGGGGAAATAACATGGGCTTACTCAATGGACTAATGCCAGGTGAATGGTCGCCTAATGTCAACGGCGGTCAGGCTGATGGAATGAGCGGATTATTAAACAATCCTGCATTGCAGATGGGATTAGGCATCTTAGCCAATAACCAAGGCAACTATGGCTCGTTTGGCGCCGCTTTAGGTCGTGGCGGATTAACAGGTATGCAGAATTTGCAACGTCAGCAAGAATCAATGCGTCAGCAAGAATTGATGAAATTAAGAAACAAACAGTTTGAGCAAGAATATGGCATGAAACAAGCTGAATTTGAGCAGAACAAAACAAAAAATGACCAACAAGAAGCCGCACACAATGACTTTGATACCAAGTTTCCAGAGTACAAAGGATTGTCACGCCTAAATCCTCAAGCTGCTATGAAAATTGCATACCCACAGGCTACAGGTGCAGACCCTTACTTTACGCCTATTCCATTAGAGAACGGTCTTGCAAGGTTCAATAACCGAACAGGTGAAATGCAGCTTGTAACATTGCCTAATGGACAAACAGTAATGAAGGCTTCTGATTCGCCTAGCCTGCAAGGCAGGATACAAGGTGCAAAATCACAAGCACAAGCACAATGGAAGCCTAACGATATGATTCCTGGCACAATATCAACTGATGCTCAAGTTGCTGGGGCTGCAAGTGGTGGATTCCCAGCTAGTGCTCAAGGTCGTGGCTACACGTGGAACGGTCAAGCAATGGGCGCGCCCGGAACCACACAAACTGATGCTATTGAAGGCGATGCCAATATTCAATTACGTGACCCTGCAAGACCACAGCGCAGCGCATTAGGTTTATCTGTGCCAACGCCTGCTGAATTGGCTGGTGATGCTGAACGTGCAAAATTAACGGCAAAAGGTGAGGTCGATACTAATCTTAACGCTAAAAATGCCATTAAGAAATCAGATCAACTATTATCAGCAGCCGAAGAAGCCAAGGCATTACTTAATCAAGGGCCAACAGGTAGCGGCATTGGTGCAAATGTAGATTCTGTTAATCGGTTTTTTGGTAAGGCGACAAAAAGCGGGAATGTTGCTACTAAACTGGAAACATTGTCAGGATGGATGGTTTCTAACGTGCCTCGCATGGAAGGCCCACAATCAAACTTTGACGTTGAAAATTATAAAACAATGGCTGGTAAGGTTGGTGATAGAACAGCACCAGTTAAAGAGCGTTTAGATGCTTTAGATACCTTAGTTAAATTGCAAGAGAAATATAAAAGTTTAAACCAAGATACTTTAAATGGGGGCAATAGCATTATGAAGCCTAATGAAGCTATGCCTGCAAAAGTTCGCAAATACAATCCAAAAACAGGAAGGATTGAGTAATGGCTCAACTTGTTGATGTTCCTAATTATGGACAGGTAGAATTTCCTGATGACATGTCAGATGATGACATTGTAAAGGTGATTAAAAAGAACTCGCTTAACTATAAACAAGAGCCAGACACATCATTAGGTCAAGAGATAATTACAGGCGCTAAAAACTTGGGCGCTGGTGCTATTCGTGGCGCAGGTTCTATTGGTGCCACTATTTTAGCACCTGCCGATATGATTAATCAGAAGCTACGCGGTGAATATTTCTTCTCTATGAAAGATAACAACCAGCGCAGAGCTGGAATTGATGCGGGATTAACGCAATTAACTGGCTCTGACCCTAATAGCGGATTGTATAAGACAGGGAAGATAGCATCTGAAATTGCAGGAACTTCTAACATGGGTGGCGTTATTGCAAAACCATTGAGTGGAATTGCACCTAGATTAGCTAACGCCATATCAAGTGGTGGTTTTAATTTAGGAACGCAAGGCGGAAATGCTATTGCTAATGGCGCTATTCGCACTGCTGGGGGTGCTATCACGGGCGCAGCTAGTGCTGGTGCAGTAAACCCTAATGATGCTGGTACAGGGGCTTTGATAGGCGGCGCATTGCCAGCAGGGGTTAAGGCAGCAGCAATGACAGGCAGTGGCATTAAAAATGCTGCCAGTGGCCTAACAAGTAATCTTTTAGGTCTGACTACAGGCGCAGGGGCGACTCCTGTGAAAGCGGCATATCAGGCTGGTAAGAATGGGTCTACGGCATTTTTAGATAATATGCGCGGCAATGTAAGCATGGCTGATGTTGTTGATGATGCAAAATCTGCTATTGCAAAAATGGGTGCAGATAAAGCTGCTGAATATCGTAATGGCATGGCTTCCATATCAAATGATAAAACAGTATTGAATTTCAGTGGCATTGATAAATCATTGAATGATGCATTTAAGGTTTCATCATTTAAAGGGCAATCAACAAATACAGCCGCATCAAAAGCATTTGATGATATTAAGAATGTAGTTGATGAGTGGAAGCAATTAGATCCCGCTGAATTTCATACCCCAGAAGGATTAGACGCGCTTAAAAAGAAAATAGGCGGCATACAAGAGTCAATCCCATATAACGAGAAAACAGCCAGAAATGTAGCGGGAAAAGTTTACAACTCGATCAAAGATGAAATTTCAACCCAAGCGCCTACTTATCATAAAACAATGAAACAATATGCAGACGCATCTAATGAAATCACAGAAATAGAAAAAGCATTGTCATTAGGTAAAAAAACAAGCGTAGATACTGCTATGCGTAAATTGCAGTCATTGATGCGTAACAACGTACAGACAAATTATGGCAATAGGCTTGATCTTGCCAATACGCTGCAAACAAAAGGGAATACTGACCTAATGTCATCTATTGCAGGGCAAGCCATGAACGCATGGACACCGAGAGGTTTAATCGGGGCTGGAACAAGTGGCGCAGGCATTATGGCATCTGTGCTCAATCCTGCAAGCTTACCAGCAGTATTGTCTGCTGCTCCAATGGCTAGCCCTAGATTAGTAGGTGAAGCTGCTTATAAATTGGGCTCTGCTACTCGCGGAGTAAGTAAATTGGCAAAGCCATTGACAGGCAATAAAGGCCTGTTAGAGGTAGAAAAACTAATAGCAACAAACCCTAATTTATATAGGGGTCTGCTACAAATGTCACAGCCAGCTATGACTTCCCAGTAATCAATCCGTACAGGAAAGCTAATACCAATATGGCTAGTGCCTTATAGATCATAAAATCTGTAAATTCCATCAAATAATCATATACCCAAGCTAGTAGAAATACTAGCTTTTTTATTAACGCTGTGAAGCGCAATAAAGGAAACAAATATGCCAGTACCATCAAGCATGGCTGATTTAAGCACGACAGCCGCATCAAATTACCCGACAGGTTCAGATTCGCCAACATCAGGCGATGATTATTTCAGATCAATTCAAGCCATTATCCGCAGCACTAATGCAAAAGGTGCAGACATTGCATCAACAACTACCACAAATATTGGCGCAGCTACAGGTGAGTTTGTAGATGTAACAGGCACAACCACCATCACAGGACTTGGCACGATTGCAGCAGGCATTGTACGTACTGTTCGTTTCACAGGTGCGCTGACGCTTACGCATAACGCAACATCATTGATATTGCCTGGTGGAACAAATATCACTACAGCTAACGGTGATGTAGCACAGTTCAGGTCTTTAGGCTCTGGGAATTGGAATTGTGTAGGTTACATAAAAGCAGATGGCACATCTGTAGTTATTGCTGACAGTTCAATAACTACAGCCAAAATAGCTGGCAGCGCTGTGACTAACGCTAAGTTAGCTTTTGATGGTGGTGCATTAGGTAATCGCAACAAAATCATTAATGGCGGCATGCAGATTGACCAACGTAACTCTGGTGCAGCGCAAACCATCACGGCAGCGGCAGCATTGGCCTATACAGTTGACCGATGGTATGCGTACTGCACGGGCGCAAACGTCACAGGCCAGCGTGTAGCTGGCTCCAGTCAGACTAAGCTGCGCTATCGGTTCACTGGAGCGGCTTCTGTTACAAAAATCGGATTTGCACAGAGAATTGAGTCCGCAAATTGTTACGATTTAAATAACGGAACTGCCACGCTATCTGTGGATTTGGCAAACTCTCTGCTAACAACTGTTACTTGGACAGCATGGTACGCTAATACAGACAATACATTTGGTACTCTTGCATCCCCTACCCGCACTCAGATTGCTACTGGAACGTTTACGGTAAGCTCTACTGTTGCACGGTATAGCACAAACATAACCATCCCATCTGCTGCAACTACTGGCATTGAAATTGAATTTAGTGTTGCAGCGCAAACGTCAGGAACATGGACGATTGGCAACGTTCAATTAGAAGCTGGTAGCGTTGCAACGCCTTTTGAAAACAGAAGTTATGGAAAAGAGTTGGCTTTATGTCAGATGTACTTTCAAAATATTGGTCAAGGCAATGCAGCATTTAATAGGATTGGGTATCATGTCGCTGGCGGCTCTGATGCTGTCACCTACGTTATTCAGCCAATGCGTACAGCCCCTACTGTTAGCGGTGAGGCTATATTCTCCTTAGTAAATTGTACTGCGCCAGCAATCGTAGCGCGGAATAATAATTGCATTGACTTTACTACAACAATAACTGCGGCAGGTTCATTTCAATACAATCAATCTAGCGGACTAATTTTATTAAGTGCGGAGCTATAAAATGTATAGATTAACCAACACAGAATCAATCAAACGTTTGACAGATAATGCTTTAATTCCTACAGACGAGCGCAATACAGACTACGCTCAATACCTAGCATGGGTAGCAGAAGGTAACACGCCAGAACCAGCAGATATACCAACATTAGATCAGCGAAAAGCAGATAAACAATCAGAAATTGATGCGCTTGAGGCTAGTCAATACATGACAAGGGGAGAGCGTGAGGGCTGGCTGGCAATGATCGAAGCACAGGCATCTGCTCAAGGCGTACCGCTTGATTTACTCTACGCAGCTAATCCATTCTACAAAAAGCTGAAAGACGTTGATGCTGCCGTTACAGCCTTACGTGCCGAACTGAAAGCGATTGTATGATTTGGCTAATTAACCCTATCACGCTGCTAGTCGTTTACATAATCTACACGCGATCAAGCGGACTATTTCTAAAGCTAGTAACTGTCATAGGTGGCTTGCTTGATGTAGCGGTTAATCTGACTTGGTTTACTGTCATATTTGCAGATGTGCCGAAGGAGTGGCTATTAACCAAGCGCATAGAACGCCTAAAGTCATCTAGTGGCTATCGTGGCTTGCTTGCTAATCTACTTTGCAAGCTTCTTAATTACTTTGAGAAAGACCATTGCCAATGATTACCGCGCTAATCACCACACTTTGCCTAGCTGGAATATTGATAACGCTCTTAGGGGCGTTTTTTTTCATCAAGATATTTGTTATGCCGAATAAAGCGCCAGCAGATGCAACTAATCGCATCAATCATTTGCGTATTGTATGGTTCGCTGTGCAATCGCCTGAATTATTTGTAGACACGTTCGCATGGCTAAAGAATGACGAACTTGAAAACATGAAATAACAAAGACCTTCGGGTCTTTTTTTTACGTCTATAACACCATAAAAAAGGGGCAAACGTGGAAGCATTACTTGCTATAAAAGGCTGGATAGGGGCAGCAATACCAGCCGCAATAGGTTCTCTTCTTTCGCTGTATGTCAGTAAGGATAAAACAGCCAACATGAAACGATGGGAACTATTTCTAGTGTTCTGCTTCGGCATTGCCCTGGCACATTACTTAGGCGGTGCAGCTATCGAGTACAGCGCGATTAATCCGCATAGCCTTACATCAGACGCTATCAAGCTGACTATCGGCTTATTAGGCATGGCGACTATCACTAACATTTTTGCTCAACTACCTTTAGCCATTGAGGGTTTACGCAAGAAATGGACAGGTAACTAAAATGCTTTATCTGGCACTATTTGGCGCGTGTATCGCGGTAGAACTAAGCCCTAAGATACACACAGACAACATACTTAAAAAGATTGCTATTGGCTTCATTGCGGTAGGCGCACTGGTCGAATATGTAGGGCGCGACTCAATCTTTATCGAGGTCGGCATATTGGTTTATTTGGTAGCTAATTTGGCAACTGCTTACTGTTCAAATCCTAAGCGCAGGAGTGCAGACCAGTGAAGCTAAAACTTGTAAGAGAGCATGACAACAGCAAAGAACACACACACGGCAAGCTGTTTATCAATGATGTAGGTTTCTGCCATACGCTTGAGGATAAAGAGCGCAAAGTAAAGATTAAAGGCAAGACAGCTATACCATGCGGCACTTACAAAGTAATAGTTTCAATGAGTGCGCGATTCAATCAGCTCATGCCGTTATTGCTAAACGTACCGAACTTCACAGGCGTAAGGATTCATTCTGGCAATACAGACCAAGACACAGAAGGCTGTATTTTAGTTGGCTTATATCTACATGATGGATTTATTACCAAGTCACGTATTACATACATTGAATTGATGAAGCGTATTAATTCAGCCAGAGCCAAAAAAGAAGATATCACAATCGAGATCATCTAATGACAAAAATCCTAGTTTTACCAGATGTGCAAGCAAAGCCAGGTAACGATTTCTCTTTCTTAACTTCAATCGGTAATTACATATTAGCCAAAAAGCCTGATGTGATAGTCAACATAGGCGATTTTGCCGATATGCCCAGCCTTTCAATGCATGACCATTCAGGCAGTAAAAGCATGGAAGGCAAACGATACAAGGCTGATATATGGGCAGCACGTGAGGCGATGGATGCTCTACTAACACCAATTTATGAATACAACAAACGTCAAAAGAAAAATAAAGATAAGCAGTATAAACCTCGTATGGTTCTCACTCTTGGCAACCACGAAAACAGAATTGATCGCGCAGTTAATAACGATAAAAAGTTAGAAGGATTAATCAGCATTGATGATCTGCCTTACCAGGATTGGGAAGTGATTCCGTTTCTTGAGGTGGTAGTCATTGAAGGCATTGCTTTCTCGCACTTCTTCACTTCTGGCCTGATGGGAAGGCCAATAACAACAGCACAAGCTTTACTCACAAAGCAACACATGAGCTGCGTAGCCGGACACCAGCAAGGGCGTCAAGTTGCCTTTGGTAAACGTGCAGATGGCAAGGGAATGACAGCACTAATCATAGGCTCCTGTTATGAGCACGATGAGGACTATTTAGGAAGTCAGGGCAATGTGCATTGGAGAGGTCTTTATTTGCTTCATTCTTGCAAAGATGGTGAGTTTGATGAATGTGCTGTGCCTATTTCTTACATCAAGGAGCATTACTAATGACTAAAGCTGAAACCATGCTGGAAGCACTCATTAACCAAAAGCTAGTTGGCTATGAAATTGATGGTGACGATGGCTTTATCCGCATTAACTTTGACTGCGGATTTGTAGAGATTGATGGTGATGATCTTGAATTGTATGTTGAACTAGACGAGGTTAATTAATGTTATTCCTACTCAAAGCGTGGAATGTACTGTGTAACGTTACAGGTTACATCATAGACTTGGCTGTACGCTATCCGCTGCAAATAATCATCGTTTTATTATGCCTGTATGGTTTCTGGCAGAAATTACAGATAGATGATATTCAGCAGGAGTACGCAGAGTACAAGCGCAATATTCAGTATCAATCTGATATGGCGAAGGTTAAGAATGAAGTGTTACGCAAGCAAGCTGAAACAGCATTGAATGATGCAACACTTATTTACGATAACAATTTGAAAGCGATTAAGAATGAATATCTTAAAAAGCAGAAACTTGACAGCGTTACTATTGGCGATCTGCGTAACAGGTTGCGCGACCAACTCGCAGCCAGTGGCTATACCGTGCCAGAAACTCCAAGCGATACCGAAAATACCGAAGTCTGGCGAGAGCGTTACTCAAAGCTTGCTGGACAGTATGAAACGCTCAAATACGGTTGCGCCATAACTACGGCTGATTTTAATGTATGCCGTGAATGGATTGATATTGCCTGCTTACAAGTAGGTTGCGAAAAGCCTGTGGATAAGTAAGAGCATGGCAAATTATATGTCACAACCATAGCTGAAAGCTATATTCTATGCGGCAATATCTCCCCCTCCTAAGGGGAGGGTCACACGTTCGATTCGTGTCGGGGGCACCAATTTAAAGGCGTTATGTTGATAGTAGTCACTAACACAAAATAAGTAAAAGTGTCACAAAATGGCACAATATTCCTGTGGATTGGCACGTTATGCGTCACAGTCAAACATTAGAGTTATCCACATATTGCCTGATGTGTTCAGGTGACAAATGCGCGTATCTATCAACCAATGACAAGTCACTCCAAGCCCCTAATTCTTTGAGTGCAGCAATAGGCGTACCATTCATTACGTGCCAGCTTGCCCATGTATGACGCAAATCGTGCCATCTAAATGCAGACTTCATTATGTCTTTGCCGTTTATATCTTTTTTACCTGTCGGCACTAGATGAAGTTTTGCGCGGACTAATGATTTTCTCCATGAGGTTTTGACGCTGCGAACAGGCTTATTGTTGTAAACAAACACATAAGAGCCATGCTTGCCGATCTGTTGTTTCAGTATATCCAATGCCATAGCTGATAGCGGTACGGATATAACCTTGTTGCCTTTCGCGTCTTTCGCCTCTACCCACATAAAACGCTTTTCAAGGTTTACATTCACCCATTGCAACTGTGTGACGTTCGATAGTCTTAATCCTGTTGCTAGGGCAAATGTTGCCATAGCCAATACGTGAGGCTGTAATTCATGCCTTAACACTTCCCATTCATTCTTAACGAGAAAGCGCGTTACAGGCTTACTTTCTTCTCGCTTAGGTATTTGTATCTCTCCGCACCATTTACGCGCTGTGGCTAGTGCCAGTGCTGCGTGGATGGTATTCCTGATTCGGTTTGCGTTGCTTGCTGATTTGCACATTAAGGCATCGTGTATATCAATGCCGTTAATATCTGCCACTGGTCTGTTTGGATATATCTTTAAAAATACTTTTATCGCGCTTGTTTCTTTGCTACTGCGTGGCTTGATCTTGAGCCATAGCTTAATTGCATCGCCTAGTGTCTTACCTGACTTGATTACATCATATTCCTGCGCTTTGCGCTTATCGTGGATTTCCTGTGCTTGCTGGCGGTCAGTTAGCCCAGTAGTTTCTCTAATTCTTGGTCGACCTCTAACGCTGATGTCGAGCCAGTATATTTCACCTCTTTTGCGGAGTGCCATTTTTTAGCCTTAACTTTCTCTTTGCCGTATTGGTTGCGAATATGATTAATTAAATCATCTGCAATAAATACCCATGCTCTGCCTATTTTAGTCGCTGGAATCTCTTTTGCGGCTGCTTTCTGCTGTACTGTACTAACAGAGCATCTAAGTAGCTTTGCAGCATCTTCTAAGCCTATTGTATTCATATCACTTACCTTTCAATGCGCGGATTGCATTAGCTATATATTCACCTTGTTCACCATAAATCGTAACAGCCTTCGCACATTTCTCAATCACCTCATCATCATGCGCTTGCAGTGATTCGGCTGGTGTTGAGGATAGGGCTTTCCTTGCCTTTATTACATCATAAGGACTAATGCTGATTTTATCCATGCCTTCCAAAGCCTCGCGCAAATCATGATTGTTGGCTTGGAGTTCATATATTTTAGTATCTCTCTCTTGAACTTGAGAACATCTAATATTTGTCTGCTGCCTAAGGTCTAGTAAATCTTCTCTCACCCCAGCAACCTCACCCTCAAGCTCTGCTATCCGTTTATTGGCTTCTGCGGTGGCTGCTTGATATGCTTTTTTAGCAAGATCTTCTGCACCGTTAGGTAAACTTTGTGTAAGAGTTTCTATGTGCCAATACTTCTCAAACTCTGTATTTTGTTCCATATAATTGTTCCTTTTATATAGTGCTACATGGATGCATTTCACGCTTAGCTTTTAAATAAGCTTGATGTGCTTCTTGTGGTGTTGGAAATGAACCAAGATAAATTTGTTTTTTATTTACTGATATTTGTGCCGCAAAAAATCCACCTTTAGGGATAACCCCTAATAATCCAGATTTGTTATTAGTATGTTGAATTTTTTGATTTTGCTGATTTTCTGCGATAGTAACCGCTCTTAAATTAGCCCAAGAGTTATTCATTCCATTGCCATCAATATGGTCAATAACATTAATTGGAAATGAACCTGTCATGTATAAAAAAGCTAACCTGTGCGCTAAATAGCCACGTTTATACATTCGGATATAAATATACTTTCCATGATGCGGAGTGCCTGCTTTATTTCCTATTATTCTTTTATAGCCAGTTAGCCATGTAAAATCCCCTGTAATCGGGTTGTATGAAAGTCTTTCTTTAAGTTCATCAGCGTTAATTATTTTTGGGCTCATGTGTTACTCCTTATCTGTTGGTGCGGCTTGAATCATGGCTTTGTAAGCTAGTTTGGATTCATCAGGCCACGAAAAATTAGGCCTATCTGTAACACCTTTTAAAAGCGTAACGCCACCAGCTCTAATCATTTCCTCTGTCGGCTCAATCGGCACACTTACCCATCCTTCACGCTGAACTGTGGGGGCGTTGGTCAGTAAGTTGTAAATTTCATCATCCTCACCAAATCTGCCTTGATAACCTAGTAATTCTAACAAAGCATCTGCGTCTATTAATCTCATGGTTTAGTCCTTTAGTGATATGTTTTACAGACAACACAAAATAATCGTTTAATACCGTATTGATATGAGGGTATCAGGATATGCTTTTCACAATTCATGATTAACCTTTCGTGTTTAGCTGCTTGAGGGCTTCTGAAACATCATGAATAATGTAAGGAATAACGCCTTCGTTTTCCTCTA
>Ga0255338_1001163_pt1 | contig 54399 bp, 58 predicted proteins | sample MeOH1_35cm_T4_19_FD_203715 | JGI IMG/M metagenome (GOLD analysis project Ga0255338, IMG submission 203715) | Sandy soil microbial communities from University of British Columbia, Vancouver, Canada - MeOH1_35cm_T4_195 | ecosystem: Engineered > Artificial ecosystem > Sand microcosm > Unclassified ... | reverse complement strand
CAACGATGAGCAAATTGAATTGAGAGTAGTTAGAGAAGTATGCTCAAGCGCTGCCGCGCCAGGCGCGGATTGGGATAGATTTTTTGCCAGCTTAAATGGACCACAAAAAAAATTTATTCAATACGTAGACAGCAAATTAAATTTGGGGACCAATAGCGAAGCTATATTTAATATAATCTCAAGACTTGAAGTTGAAATAACAGGTCCGAGTGATCATATTTATGAATCTATTTGTACGAAACTTGGTGAGTTATTCGCAAAACCTGAAGTGGTGGTAGATCAAATTTATTCATTTATTTTAAGAAATGTAGACAAACCAATTAGATACACATTTCCACTCCTGTATAAAGAGGTTCTAGAGGGTAAACATCTTTTTAAGAAATATAGAAAATTTTGTAGCATTGATGTTCGAGATGGAAAAGTTTTTGTCGAATCAACTTTTCCGCTGCGAGATCTTTTGAAAGTAAGCTGGGGCAATGATCAATCAATAGAGCCATCAATTGAAGGTGAATTAGACTTAGAGTTTAAAAATAGATTTTTAACTTTTGCTAAAATTAGCACATCGTTAGTACGGATGAATGTTCATGGTTCAAAAAGCAAAATGATTGTTGTGAACGTAAATGAATGGCGTGAATATGCTAAGGTTGGATGTGCTGCATGCTTTGGAGTCGAGCACCACGCGTATCCCTGGTTGGAGCATGGAACAAATTCAAAATTTGTGGAGTATTCAGAGGAGAGCGTCCGTCCTTTCAGAGCTTTTTTAGAAGAAATTAAAAAAGAAGATTTTGAAGAGAATTTCGAAGAATTGATGGACACCTGGGTCTGGGGACACCTCAAGTATCTAGTTAAAGAAGAACTCTTTCACGAAAATTCTCAACTTGGCCTAGTGATCGAATCTAACTTGAGAACAGAAATGTATGAAATGTGGCAATCTTGGGAAAAGGCTCTCGATGACAGCTCAAACCTAAGAAGGCATTTCTTATCTTCTAATGTAACTTTGCTATTTGAAGATAGCGATAAGAATTTTAACAAATTTTTTAGATTAGGGCCAATTACTACAAAAGCTTGTCATTTAAATAGTGTGGTTTTTGCCCTTGCGATAGTAACTACTCTTACTTCAGGTGAGCTTATTGAAGATGTAAATCAGGGAAATTTGATGTTTGGAGACGCTAATAAGTTAGTTTCTCACCTTATAGGTTTGAAGTGGTCTAGTAGGCGGCAGATTGTGTTAGAAACAGCAAGAATTATTAATTCTGAAAAACATCTTCCACTAATGGCTTATGGTGAGTATGGAACTGAGTCATCGCAAACGGAGAAATCAATAAAAACTATAAATAGTGTAAGACAATGTTTTAAAGGATTGCCTCCTTTAAATACTCTTACGATACCATTTGATGGACAAGTCAAGCTCAAGATGTCTGAAGGTAAAACTGCACTGAAACAATTATTGGTTATGCGATTCTTTGCAGAAATTGAGTCTCAGAAGAAACAAGCAGAGACTGCTACAGGATAGAATAGGAAATAGAATGACCACTGAACAACACAGGGACTTATTATTGAAACTTGAAGCAATGATAATTCTTAGAGCTAAATCATTGGGTATCATTTCATTTCGAGATGATGAGCTTTCTAAAGAAAAAGTATTTTCAAAGGTAAAGGCCGCAAAAATATTTTCTAAGGATATTGATGAAAACCAATATTCAATTCCGCTCCCAGAGGAAAGAGTCATTTTAAGAGTGGGAAACTATACGGTATTGCTTACTTCAATTGTCTTTGCAGAAGAGAGCATTGAGCGTACTTTCGAAATCGCTCTATTGTGGGCAGCAATGATACGCTCACATTTATCTTCTGGCACGGAGGACGATATACATTTAGTTTTTGTAGGACCTCCGAATGTAGATAATATTGACTATTCTAGCGCCAAGAGCGAGTGGATCGAGCAGGATGAAAGATTTTGCAGAAAATTAGTTTTTTTAAGAGAACCTGAAAAAACGCTATATGAGTCAATCAACGATTTTCTCGAACGTACTTTTTTGTCAAGGCCCTGGGAGTCTGATGGAGAAAAGATGCAAACTGAATTAGATGCTGTTGCTGCATTTTCTAAGAGTGTATCTCATGACTATTTTAGTAGCGAGATTATAGCATCTTGGATCAGGACTGCAGGCAAAGGTGATTTGGTTGGGCGTGATCTCGCAAGCGCGATTTTAAAAATATATGAGAAAGAGCCCTAATTATGAATCCTGTATATCTTGACTCAATCGTCTTGGACAACTTTAGAGGTTTTGGAGTAAATCAGACAATGCATTTTACCGGTGAGCCTGGGGTAATAATTCTCTCGGGAGCTAACGGCCTAGGTAAATCGACAGTTATAGAAAGTATAGAGTGGGCTATCACTGGCGATATTTTAAGACTGCAAAATATTTCAGATGGTAACTTTGATCAAGCGGCACTTCTGAGAATTGATCCTTTAGCACAGAAAGGCCCTAGAGAGTTTGGAGTGCGGCTCGATTTTACTGATAATATGGGGGTTTATGGCCTCGAGCGCAGATTTTCTGTTCAGAATGGAAGTGCGAAAGAAGTTATGCTGCCAAGTTTCGATGATATTCAGAGAATCTTAACGAATCCTGACTGGCGTATTTCGCCTGATAGTATTGGAACGTATCTTCATTTAACACATGTTCAATCTCAATCTAGTAGCACAAGATTCTCAGGTCTAAAACCTAAGGAAAAGTGGGAGAAGCTCAGGGGACCGGCCGGACTTGCATTGTTAAGCCTGGCACAAGAGAGACTAGCAAATGTTACAAGAGCATTTAATGAAGAGCTCGCGAAGAGAAGTAATGAACTGACTTTGGCAAGGAATACGGAAGAAGGACTTAATAAGCTTTTGGAAAGTCGACAGCATCTGAAAAATAATATGTCGCTTGATAATGCATTGTCTCCTAGTGAGGTAGTTGAAGAGCTAAATTCGTTAATCATTGATCAGAGTAATGTCTCCAGAAAAACTGAGATCACCCTAGAAGAAGCTAAAACTATTTTGGGCAGAAAGTCGGCAGAAGTTGAGTCAAATATTCTAAACAGTTCCCAGAGGATTAGGGCACTTGAGTCCGTTCGAGATATTCCCAAAAAAGATAGGGATACAGAAGAAGAAATTAAAAATAACGCTAATAAAAAAAGAGAAATTGACGTTGTCGTTAGAGAGAAGAATGACGGGTTTAAAACGTCTAATAAAAAATTAATGGATTTCAAAAACCTAAAATCAACTACGGGAAGTGTAAAAACTGATCTTGAAAGGAAATTATTCATTATCTTTCAATTTCAAAATGCATCGAATGATGTTGGAGTACTCGAGCGGGCTATTGTTGAAAGAAATGAACAGATCTCAGCAGCTAGTGCTAGGGAATCTGTTCTTGCGGTTCAGTTTCAAGAAAAAGAAAAATTATTTAAAGAAATAAAAACAGCAACAATAGAAATTACAAACGCGAATGCGCTTAAAACCGAACTTGAAGATTTGAAGGAAAAAGTTGCTTTACATTTGTCATCCCGAGCGGTCATTGAAGAAAGCGCGGTTAGGGAAGAAAGTCTAAAAAAAGAAATTGTTGATAAAAATAGCATTATTTCTGTTCTAGACAAGGAAATTGACGGCCTTCAAAAAGAACTATTAGTTGCAAGTAATATTGTTGCCGATGCTCGATCTAGATTTGGCGATTTAGAAAGAGCTGTCACTTCTGTCTTTAGTCACTTAAATCATACGAGCACCACATGCCCTGTTTGCTTAACTGTATTTATGGACGGCGAACTGATGAGAAAATCGGAAGAGGCAGTTACCGCAATAGCATCGACACTTCCGCCTCTCGAGAGAAGATTTAGTGAATTAAAAAGTAAAATGGAAGATTTCAAATCTAAGCGTATGCTAGAGGGAAATTCTTTGTCTATTTTGATAAAAGAGAAAGATCAAATAGAGCTAGGCAGGAGAAAGAATAAGTTTGAAGAAGCAGAGTTGCTTAAGCACCCAATACTTACAGGTCAATCTCTAGAAACTGCAAATCAAAGTATAGATACGCGGCTCTCTGAAATAAGTTTAATTATAGATGCACAAATGCAAGCTTTGTCAAAATTCCCAAATGAACAAGTTGTTTCTAATGAAATCAATAGTATTAGAAGTTCTATAGAAGCTCTACGAAAGGAAAAAAGTTTTCTTATTAATCAGATCGATAATAGTAAGAGTAAACTAGACTTTGCGAAAAGTTTTTTAAGTAAAGAGAAGCTTAATCTACAAAGCGTAGTTGAGACCGTAGAAAATTTGAATGTCGAAGAAGAAAAATTAAGAGAACAATTGAGAAAGACCGAAACCGATCTTTTGATGTACATTAGTCAAGAGGCCGAACAAGAGAAGTTAAGTTTGATTTTGAGAAATGAGCTGAATGAGCTTCATGAAAAATTATCTTTTTTAGACCGTGAAAATGAACGACTAAGTAAATTAAAGGAAGCACTTAAAAAAATCTGGGAAGAGGCTGGCCTCACTGGAGAACCTAGTGAGCTTACCATCGATCGAGAAGTTTCTGAAATCAAAAAGAGTTCTTTACGTTTAGAGGGGATTTTAGAAAAAATCTCTATACTGAAAGGTAAACTAAGTGCCTTTATCGAAAATAGTGAACTAAAGAGATTAGAAGATTCAATAACAAAAGCTGTTAAAGCAGAAAACGTAGCAGATGAGGGCCAATTGCATATTAAAAAGCGTGAGTTAGTTCTTAACGCTCAGATCTCTCTTGAAAGATGCACTAGTGTTAAGGAAGGGGTAGATTGGCTAAAGGAAAAGTTATCTGAAGAGACAGAAAAATATGCTAAAGATGTGTTAGATCCTTTAAATAATTTGCAGGAGAAGTTTCTTGTTGCATTAACTTCTTCTCGACGATGGAAGGTAAAGAATCTAACTAAGACCACCCAAAAAAGGACAGAGGTTAGCCTAAAACTAGTTCCAAAAGGAAATGCGGATGTAGATGAAGAGAGTCACAATGCTAATGAAATACTAAGTGAAGGTCAGATGGCGGCAGTAACATTGGCCCAACTGTTTTCGATGTCTGTAGCTTATGGTTGGTCAAGATGGAAAAGTCTGCTTTTAGACGCTCCTACTCAGCATAACGATCTAATTCATGTCGCTGCATTTGTTGAAGTAATTCGGAATTTAGTGCTGTCAAAAAAATATCAAGTGGTTATCTGTACGCATGATATCGAAGAATCAGATTTTATTAAGAGGAAGTTAAAAGCTAGTAAGATTAATGTAATTGAGCATAGGTTTGAGTCTCACTCAGTAAGTGGCGTAAAAACATCCATGCTTTAGTTTAGCTATTAGAGTGTTAAGAATTATTTTTAGGAAATAAAGTGGAACAAAAATTAGTAGAATTTGATGGATTTATTTTTTCAGTAATTAGGTCATCCGAAGGGGTGCCGCAAGTGTATCAAGACGCTAAAGGATACTTTGGTGCACGGTGGATTTCGGTGGATGTTGTGCCTCCTGGAAAGGAACTTTTAATTGAAAAAATTAATGAAGTATTTCATACGAAGTTTTTTTTGAAAGACGGGAGAATTTACCATGACTAAGTATAAATTTAGAACCTGAATCTCTTTCCATAGCTTCGTTCGTATCAATTTCGTAAACGGAGATCCATCTATTTTTCCAGCTCAAACTCGCGAAATTCCCGGAAGACAAAATCCTCATCGGGAATAATCCAAGCGACGGAACCAAATTCGAGGCTCCAAGGTTTGTAATTACTATTCAGCGTTTTATTGGTCGACGTCACTTCCTCAGGATCACGTCGCAATTCTGAAATCGTCATATGGGGAATAAACCCTTTCGTGAGCGGCAGGTCCGTGCGAAACAAACCTGTTTCATGCAAAGCTTCGCGCAACGCCAGCACGGATTCTTTCGGAGCAACGTCAAACCACACAAGTCTCTTATTCGGCGATGTCGCCGCAGGCCCCACAGAAATATCAAAACTCCGAAATCCCCCAATGACCGTTTCCAATCTCCGAACATCGTCATCAGTGGGCGCTTTGGTCAAAGGCTGCGTGAGAGTAACATGTGCCATCGATGTCTTTGCGGAATCAGGATCATATTCATTTCTCAGTCTATCGACCGTAGCTCGACAGTCGCCGCTGGGAATAAAAACCAACGTGCCGAATCTGAAATCCTTCATCCATGTGTGCCATTGCTCGCCAGAAGAATACATATGTGCCCTCTCAGAAAAACAACTATTGCAAAGTCCGGAACTTGTCTATCAAATGAGCCTAATGCTAGGCTCTAAGCCGAGGAAAAAGTATGAGACTCGAGATAAAAACAGAACCGCAAACATTTAAAGGCGTCTCGGGCGAAATCCCGGCTGTGCTTTTCACTCTTGCGCAGACCACGGATAAGCTCGCGGTGGTGTTGCCTGGGGCGGGGTACTCCCATATCGAGCCCCTGCTGCGGTTTGGAATCCAAGTCCTCTTACAGAAAAATTTCCGCGTGCTCGCACTAGATAAGATTTACGCTAATGATACCAAATGGCGAAGCTCAGCCTCCGAACAAGAAGCACGCTCGATAGTAGAACAAGACACGATTCAAGTTTTTCAACAAATCCAAACCCGCTATCCAGAGTCTTTGGATGTTCTCTTCGGCCGCTCTCTGGGAACATTTGCGATGGCTTGCGTGCTGGAGAAAAATCTTGTGCAGCCGAAAAAAATTATTTGGCAAACACCGGCCTTGGGAGACAGGTGGAAGGTGATGCGCGATTGTCAAATTCCAGGTTTTGGAATTATCGGCACTGCTGATCATTACTATCACAAAGCCCTTGAATTCCTGCCGCGAGCACGCCTCATCGTTGATGATGCAGATCACGGAATGGAAATTCCAGGCGATCCCCTTCGCTCGATAGAAATTCTGCGACAAGTAACCGCCGCAACATCCGAGTGGCTTGCTTAACATAAGATTTCCTGCGAGGTGCAAAATGCGCCTAGCCCTTTGGCACCCCCCTTGCTTTTATCTCCGATAAAACGACAAAGGAGTGTCTCTATGAAACCACTATTATTATTTTTGGGATCGCTATCCCTTTCTTTAACTCTTGCCGCGTGCAAATCCAGCTGCGACGGCACGCTGAAATGCGGAAAATACGGGCAGGTCACGGATTGCGTGACGAATTCTTCGGGTCACACGCATTGTACGACGCGCGAAGAGTGCGTGGATTATTTCTGCTGTGGAGGGCACAGCTGCAATGGCATCGGTTGCGGTGATGTTTGCTTCAAGCACGGTTTTGCGGTGCAGGGCGTGCAACCGAGCAAGCTCAACCTCAAAGATCTTTCGCTCGATCGCGTGATGAGTGCAGCGGCGAACGCGGATCTGACTTACATGAACCGCGCGGGCTTGCAGCTCGAGGATATGCTGGCTTTGGCAGACAGCAAAGCGCTGTCGGAACAAAGCACGCAACGAGTGGCGCGCACTCTCGGTGAGTCGTCGGAATTGGTTGAAAGAGTGACTGCCGATATCTCCGCCGCATTCCAAAAAGAACGCGCGGATCTGCAAAGCACCTACTGGCAAACTTGCATGAGCACAGAGCGCTGGCAGACAGATCGCAATCCCTACTGCCGCAGCACCAGCTGGCCGGGTTGCAGTCCCGAAAAAGGCGCAAGCCTCTGTATCTCCGAAGCAGGAACTCAGCGTTTAAAATCACTTCAATAAAAAATCGGAAAGGATTTGTATGAAAAAAATAATTCAAAATTTTTTAATATTGTTAATGATCTCAATGACCGTCTCAACAACCTTCGCCAGTGAGTACTACTGGCGTCAAGGCACTGGCGTTGGCAGTGAGTACTACTGGAGACAAGGTACAAAAGCCGGGAGCGAATATTACTGGCGCCAGGGCACCGGTGTGGGCAGCGAATACTATTGGAAACAGGGGACGGGCCTCGGCAGTGAATATTATTGGAACCAGAGCGCGAAAGTAGGGAGCGACTATTACTGGAAACAAGGCGCTAAAGTCGGAAGTGAGTATTACTGGCGGCAGGGAATTGATGTAGGCAGTGAATATTTCTGGCGCCAAAGAACTGCCCCCAGTCTTGTTCCGATGCCGAATGGGAAAGCTTTCTTATTTGTGGATGGCCAAGTCACCGCCGTCTTGGATGTTCAGCTCTAGGATAGACTAAAAGAGTTGAACAAAATAAAAAGGGCCGGATTACCGGCCCTTTTTTTGTCTTACTTAATCCTAAAACTTCTCCATATACGAAACATAAATCTTCCGCCCGTTGATATCATAGAGCGAATTATTCACCTCATTCGCACCACCGGTGCCACCGCCGACGTCCATAGGCTGTTTTGCATCCATGATGTTTTTTACGCCGGCAGAGAGTTCGCTGTTTTTTGAGAACTTGTAGGCCGCTGACAAATCGAATTCATTGAGGTTCGAAATTTTACGATCAATCATACGATCCTGCACGTTCTGTCCGGGGATCGAGCGCAAAGAGAGTCTGTATGTGGACTTGTCGCCCTTCATCGCGAGTGAGACCACGTTGCGCCAGTGTGGCATGCCCCATTCACCGACGACGTTGCGTTTGCCTGCACCAGGGAAACCTTCGAGTTTATCGAAAAGGATGTAAGAGAAGTCATCCTCAAGGGTCAATACGTGGCTCAAGAAGTGAGGCGAGAGCTGATATTCACCGTTGAGGTCGATACCAGAAATTTCCTCTTCTTGCAGATTCAGGTTGGGAGCCGTGATGGTGTCGATGTCCCCATTTTGATCGCGGACGATCGTGACGCCATAACGTGAAGGCGCTGTCGGGTCGTTCAGTTCGACGGCCGTCATGTCTTCGAAGTTGATACCGACGATATTTGAAACCTTCGTGTACCAAGTATCGACAGAGAATGAAAACGTATTCGTCGGCTGTACGACAGAACCCAAACTCGCCGTCACGGCTTTTTCTTCTTTCAAGCCGCGATTACCGCCGCCGAGGACGTGGTATTGATTGGCGGTGCAGGCTGCGGGATTTGTCGCGCAAGCTTTGCGGTCTATAAAAGTAATATAACCGTCGGACGAAGAACCATAGAGCTGCGACAGAGTCGGCGCTTTAAAGCCAGTACCCACAGAGCTGCGGACCAAGAAGTTTTCGTTCAATCTGTATTTCGCTGCGAGCTGCGGATTGATCGATGTGCCAAAATCAGAGTAGCGGTCAATACGAGCTGCAAGTGAGACTTCAAGCTTTTGCGCCAATGGGAGCGATACTTCCGTAAAGGCCGACATGACATTTCTAGTACCACTGTCATTCGAGCCCGCCGAGCCGATGACCTCGCCATTCGCAGAGAGATCATCCGTTTTCTGCGTCAAACGTTCGTCAACGAGACTCACACCAGCAGCAGCGCCGATGGGTTCGCCATTCATTTCGCCCAAGTCACCCGTAAATACGGCATCGACGGTGGACAAATTCGTTTCGGACTTTTGCTCCGTTGAGACGAGAGCGGCAGAAATGTCACCACGGGAACCTGCGGGTGCTAGCGGATCGAAAGTTCCGTTTTGAATTAATTCATCAAGAACGGTGGCGTTCAAATAACCATTCACACCTCGGGCCTCGCGGAGAATGCGATTGTAACCAGCGGAGACATCGTATTCCCAAGTGCTGTTGACATTTCCTTTGACACCCACGAGCGTACCAAAGTTTCTCTCGGTATCTTTGTTGTCACGATTGCCGGCTTCCATAAAGCGATAAGCCACTGTCTTTGCACCGGGTTGAGTTGCTGTTCCCGCAGGTGTTGCGAATTGACCAGGGCTTGGCGCAAAATTCCACGCGATGTCTTTAGCCACCACGAAATTTCGGTTGTAGAATTTCAATCCTGAATCCAAGCGCAGATTGTAATCCGTCAAGAGACTGAGTTGGGCAATCGCCGGGCGAACCGAAGCGAGCTCGTTGTATCTGAAGTAACAGCGATTGCCGTTACTGGCAGGCTTGATTAAGTCAGGCGGGCAGCCCGGCTCCACCGTCCATGTGCCACCCGCATCTTTCCATGCACCTGTCGCACCAATAGAGGAGAGACCATCTTTCGTCGCTTCGCGGTCCTTACCGAAAATTTTATCGGTGTGACTGTAGTCAAAAACCACCATAAGATCTGAGTTGTCGAACTTAGTTCCGTTTAACAGCGCAATATCGTAAACAGTGCCGCCGGGTTTTTGTGCACCCGATAATTTTGTCGAGGCCACCGTGCCGCTAAAATTTTTCTTGGTCACGATATTAATGACACCACCAAGGGCATCGGAACCGTAAAGTGCCGAAGCTCCGTCTTTGAGAACTTCGATACGCTCAATCGCGATTTGCGGAATCAAGTTCAGATCCACAGCTTCCGCAGACGGATCTTTCGGCAAGCGATGGCCGTTTAATAAGACGAGCGTGCGCGTGTCACCCAAGCCACGAAGGCCGATGGTCGTCGTCGCTGCAGCCGTGCTGCCGGCTTGTTCACGACTGACACCATAAGTGGCCATCGTTGAGTCCCGCATGGAATCTGCGGCGGATGTATTCGCCGAATTGGCCATCGTCTCGCTATTCACATTCTTGACGGCGGTGGCACCTTCTTTGGCGATCCTTTTGATGTGACTGCCGACGACCTCGACGCGCTCAACGGTTTTTTGTTCTTTTTGCTCTTCAGCTACCGGCGGAGTTGGCGTTGGTGTCGGGGAGGGACCAGGGACTGCTTCCTGCGCATGTGCATTCGATGAAACCAGCAATGCGACACTCAATAGGTTTTTAAAGAGAGATTTTTTCATAATAAACTACCTTGGTTTTTGTATGCTAAAGGCTATTTTCTTAAGCCCTTGCGTTTTGACGGCATCAATGACGGAGGTGATGAGTTCGAGGGTCACGTCTTTATCTGCGACCAAGATGGCACTGATGTCAGGATTTTTTTGTACGGCGACTTGGGATTGAACTTTCAGTTCGTCGATACTCAAAGAAATATTGTTCACGAAAAGCTCGCCCTTTTTACCAATGACGATTTTCAGCGGGCTCTTAGACTTATCGATGTCCGTCGACGCAGACTTGGGTAAAGTGATATCAATCTTTGGTTGCATCACGAGGGGGGCTGCCACCATAAAGATGATCAACACCACAAGGACGATGTCCACCAGTGGTACCACGTTGATCTCGGCAATCGTTTCGGCATCGTTCGAGTTTGTTTTTGCGGCCATAACTAAACTCCCTTCTTGCTTTTAGAGAACATCAAGCACAGATCTTTGGTGGCATCGATATTTGCTAAAACCAGTGCCACTTTTTTGGAGAAATAGTTAAAGGCAATCACCGCAGGGATCGCTAAAGCCAGGCCCACTGCGGTGGACACCAGAGCGTGACCGATACCCGCCATGACGACTTCATTGCCTTGACCAGGGTGAGTCCCCAGATCATTGAAGGCCTTCATGATACCCATCACGGTGCCCAGCAGACCGATGTAAGGAGCATTCGAAGCAATGGTCCCTAAGATATATAAATTTCCCTCGAGCTTTGGCTTCTCCAGATTTTTGTAAGTGCTAAAGAGCTCATCAAGGCCATCGATGCTGTTGTTTTTCAAATAGTTCAGGCCATACTTCAGGGCTTTGCCCTCTACGGATTGCTCGTGTTCAGACATTTGCAGCACTTTCTGAGTGTCTTGCGTTTCGATGATCTCTTTAAAGCGATGGCTGATTTTCTTGCTGCTAGCCGAGATTTTCTTCAGTATGATCACGCGCTCAACAATGATCGACAGGCTCACAATGCTGAGAAAACCCATGAAGTAAAGAATTGCGTGTGCACTAGCTTCGGCAAATTGATATAGTGATTCCATGATACCCCTCTTGTTCGTTAAAAAATTTTGGTGATTCAATTAATTCGTCTGTACTTCGTCTTTGATTTTGAAATCGACTCTTACGAGATAGTCTGTTTTTTTGACGGGCTTTCCAGCCTCATCCGTAAAGGTCTTGTACTTCCACTTTGCAACCGCGCGGGTCGCGGCGGATTCAAAGACGCCCAGGTTGTCACCACCGGTGACTTTGATATTTTCGACACTGCCATCTTCCTGAATATCAATCTTCAGCATCACGAAGCCTTCAATATTGGATTCGAGGGCATCATGGGGATATTTCGGCTTCACCTTATAATAGGGCACTGAGGTCGTATTGGCATTCGTAGGAGCCACTTTGGGTGGTGTCACTTCCTTCTGAAGGCCCGCAACTTCCGAAGAAGAATCCTGCATCTCTGCGGGCTTCACAGTGTCGGGCTCTGACTTTTCCTGAACTTCTTTGGGCTCATGGGTGACAGGCACCGGGTTGCTCACCACTTGAGGAACTTCATCAAACTGCTTGTAGTCCAAATCAACGTAGGTCTGCGCCTCCGGCTCGACAACAGGAGAGCTTTGATGAAAGAACTGAATCAGAACAACAACACTGACATGGGCTAATACAGAAAATCCCACAGAAAAAATTTTGGAATGCTTTTGGATTTTCGGCTCATTGCTTGTGTCTGTCGTCCAAGCCAAAGTTTCGGCTGCCACAAGATCCCCCACTCACTTTTTAGTTTTCTTAGCTAAGGCCAGAATGGCTCCGCTAAGCACACACGAGTACGAGGTTGCAAATTGAATGCCGAATCACATATAAGTTTTTGTTATGAGTGATGTTTTGTCGAGCTAATACCAAGAAGAAAGTGAAAGGCCGAATGTACATTGTGAAAGCCCATAAAAGATCTCTGTCAACGGAGTTGACACTTCAGCTATGTTTTAAGGGGGGAAGGCCTGGCCTCATCCTTGAAGGTACTGACTGTATCTTTCAAGGAGCGATTATGAAAAAGCTTATATCTTTCAGTCTTCTCGGTCTTTTACTCTTAACCGGCCTGGGCGCCGGTGCCCAACAGAGCCCCATGCTGAAAGAGTACAAGGTGCTGAGTTTAAAACTCAAACAAGATATCGCGTTCGACGGGTTGATGAGGAGCTACGCTTCCTTTGCGGCAAATCAGCAAACGACTCAGACGCGCTATGAGCCTATGAAGCCAACCGGTCTTTGTGTGTTGGAGCCGAAATCTGATTGGTCAGGACCCCACACCCTTCGCAAGGGCACCGTCCTTAATTTTGATGCGAACCCGAACTACGGTGAAGACGGTACTATGACCTATAGCGGAGACGTCGATTTCGGCAATGGGTATTTAGCCTGTGATGTTCCGGTCAATCTCAAGCTGACCACCGAGTGGTTATACAACACTCTCGGTGCGTTTTTTGAAATCACGTTGCAATAGTTTGAAGCGCTAAATATTTAATCGATGACGAGACAGTGCGGTTGTCGCTAGAATGAAGGCATGATGATCATTGCAAACATTCTTGTCGCCCTCGTGGCTGCCCTTCATTTTTATTTTTTAGTTCTTGAGATGTTCTTATGGACGAAGCCCAAAGGGCTGCGCGTTTTTGCCCAAAGCTTGGAAAAAGCCCAAAGCACGGCGGTGCTTGCCGCGAATCAAGGTCTCTACAATGGCTTTCTTGCGGCGGGCTTGGTGTGGGGCCTTACTCATTCCGTGCCGGAATTTGCATTTCAAATTAAATTATTTTTCCTCGGCTGCATCATTATTGCCGGTATGTACGGGGGCTATAGTTTTAGCAAGAGGATCCTCTACGTACAGGCCATCCCCGCAGCGATCGCGGCGCTCTTATTGATGCTCGCTTTCCGCATTTGAACGGTAAATCTTAAAAGCTTATTTCTTGAGTTGTTCTTGGATGAGCTTGGTGAACTCTTCGAGAGTGATGGCGTCGTTAAAGGCATCGAGAAGTTTTTTGCCCGTCACGCCCTTCTTGAAAGCAACCGTATATTTCAGCATCTCGATGGGGCGTTCGTTGATCTGCAGGTCTTTGGCGAAGGCCTTCATCTTGGGATCGGTTTTTGTGATGTATTCAAAGACGGTTGGATCAATCAAAATATAATCCACACGCTTGTTGCCAAGCTTAATCAGGTTCGAAGTGTCGTCGGGGGCCTGCTCCACCGTGAGGGTCTTTTCCTGGATGAGCTTCACTAATTCTGGGGGCTGCCTGTACTGCACGCTGACGCTGCCGACGTAGGGTTTAAGGTCCGTCAATTTCTGCCAGCGAATAGGTTTGTCTTTGCGTTCGGCTATCACCCAGCGAGCCGAGAAAATGACCTTCGAAGACCAGAACTGTTTGTCCAATTCATAGGGAGAGACTGGAAAGTAACCGGCAATATCGGCACTCTCCAGAGCGAGAAACTTGGCACGCTTGAGTGGCGCGAAGGACACTTTCAAATCGTAGCCGGCCTTCAGAAAAGTTTGTTTCATTGCATAGACGGCAGCGCCTTGCTCAGGAAGATTCGCCCCCATAAACGGCGGCGCTTCGAAAGTCACCATCTGCACCGTCGGCAGAGCCGAAGCCCCCGCAGTCAGAGGCACAAACATCATTGCAAGAACCGCAAGTTTCATCATGCTTATTGGTTTATCACACAAACGCCTTTCAACTCAACCGCGACAAATGACAGACGGTTGGTGCTCGGCACATAACGCTTTCGGTCCAGTTCTTTTAAAAACTGTTTGACGAAAACAAATACCTCGCCACACAATACATCGGATAGCGAGGTATTGTGTGGCAGTCGATAAAGAACTTTTAAAAGGCACTACATCCACATTGGTTTTACAGCTTCTCTCTCGGAAGAGGATGTATGGCTACGAAATCATCAAAGAGCTTGAACTTCTTTCGGGGGGCCTCTTCGAATTTAAAGAAGGAACTCTCTATCCTCTTTTGCACAATCTTGAGGAAAGTGGTTTTGTCGGCTCCGAATGGTATGGCGAGGAAGGCAGTCGTCAGCGCAAGTACTATGTCATCACCAAAGACGGTCGTGCCCATTTAAAAGAAAAAAAAGCAGCCTGGGATCAGTTCAGCCAGGCGGTTGATAAAATATTTTTAGGCAAGGAGGCCTGAAGTGAAAAACCATATCAATGAGCAGATTCAAAAGTATTTAAACACCATGATCGGCGAGATGACTTTCAGCGAAGCCCAAGAGGGAGCCAAGCAAGAAATTCTCAGCCACATCGAAGAGCATGTGGCGACAGGAATGTCTTACGGTCTTTCTAATGAAGAAGCCATTCACGATGCCCTCAAAAGAATGGGTAGTCCCAATGAAATCGGCCAATCCCTCAATCAGATTCATCGACCGAGATTCGATTTTATTCTGCCATTATTGGCCTTGGCTCTTACAATGGTAGGCCTTTGGAATTTATATGGCGGCGGCTTTATGGGATTGCAAACCGCGTGGATCACATTGGGTCTGGTGCTCATGACGTCTCTTTACTTTTTGCCTATGCGAAAATTTAGGAACATTGTCGCTTCACTTTATGGCGTTGCGATCGTGGGATTGATAGCCGCGTATTTTTCCGGAGTCACAGCGGATGGACAGCCCTATTTGTCCTTAGCAGGTTTAAATATTAAAATCGTCGATATGGCCGGAAGTCTTTTTGCATTGGGCTTTGCCGCTTTGGGCTTAAGAATAAAAGGCTCTCGATGGGCAACTTTATCGCTCATCGCACTTTTCCTAGTTCCGCTCGCATACTTTTCATTCAATGGATTTATTTGGTCAGGAATGTTGTTCTTGGTGTCTGGTCTCTGCTTTTTGGGAATGCAGAATATTTCCACGGCAAGTTTAATCGGCACAGGTATCGTTGGTGCGGGAATGCTGATTCTTCGTGTTTCTGCAAGTCTGGTCAGTGTAGAGGCGGTTGGTAAAGCGATTGTTGAAAACGCGCACACGGACTATGCCATGCGCTCGCTCGGTACGGCGTTCGCAATGGAGATTCTCGCGGGCTCTTTGCTTGTCGCTTCGATCCTCTATGGAGTTCGCTTAGCGCTAGGAATTAAAGATGCAGGTCTTCGCTCTTTGGCAGTCGTCGGCATGTGCTTACTTGCGGTGCAAATCTTTACAAGCGTGTTGGCAAACGTGGGTCTTCTGCCAATGATCGCAGCCGGCGTAAATGTTCCATTTGTGAGCTACGGCGGCTCCGGGATCATCGCGAATTTCTTAATTCTGGGAATCGTTGTCGCTTGTTACAAACGAAAAAGTCTCGTTTTCAGCGAATAGATGAATATTCTGTCGTAATTGATTTTCATAATGTCTCAGTAGCTCCGCTGATTCTGGTTTAACGATGTTGTAGTCAAATTTCTTTTCACCATGAATTGTGAGAGTCCACTTACTGCCATTATCTGAAATACCCAATTCGCGAATTTTTAAGAGGGGATAAGTACAAAAATAAACTTTTCCGCGCGAAAGGGTGACGTCACCGATCATGTTCGCCGTGAAGAAGCCCATTTCAAGTTCGTCGCCTTCGTCGGTACTGATCTGCAGAAATGACCCAAGAACTTGGGAACTGCCGACTAATTTTTGAAATGTCGAAATAAATTCTTCAACGAGATCTTTTTCGAAGCGGCCTTTTGCCAAATCTTTGATTTTTTCTACGATCTGCATAAAAAGAGGTTCCAGCATTCGTCAGCGAAAAGCAAGCGGGTATTGACACCGGGTTTTTTAATAGCTCAAAATATATCTATGAACCTGCATATCCGTCGCGCCATTTATGAGGATGCTGCCAATATTATTTCGGCCCACCGCCGTTCGATTCGCGAAGTCTGCGCAGCAGACTACCGCCCCGAGCAGATTGCCGCATGGTCCGGCCGTCCTTTTCAAACCGAGCGTTGGTGCCAGACGATGGATAAAGACATGGTGTGGGTTGTTTCCGATACTGAGAGAGACATCTACGGCTTTGGTCATTTGCAATTTACTGATAAACCTTCAGCAGAGATCGCGGGCCTCTATTTTGTACCGGAGATTATCGGCAAGGGCTTCGGCCGCCAGTTAATTCAAATCATGCTCGACGAATGCCAAAAAAGAAATATTCAAAATATTTCCCTCTCAGCAACCATTACGGCAAAATCTTTTTACGAGCGCGCGGGTTTTCGCCAAGTCGACGAAATGGCCTCTGTCAATATCGGCGGTCAACCCATCGAATGCTTCGATATGAAATGGCACCCAACCTCTGACTAGTGTCAACCTATAGGTTGCCTCTATTCATAGGAGGCTAGAACTCGACATCCACACCGAAGGCTTGGATCAAGCTGATCGCTTCCGGAAACGAAAACTTAGCTTCTTTCAATTTGACGGTGCGAGGATCGATAAAGTAATTTCGTGCGCCGCGGAAGTCGGCCTTTTCCAAATTGGCATTGGTAAAAGATGTTCCAGCGAGCATCGTCGATTTTAAATTAGCTTTCGAAAGATTTGCGCCAGAAAAATCGGCTTCGCGAATCGAGCTATTTTCAAAATTGAAACCGCGAAGGTCGACAGATTGAAAGCAGCCATAGTCCAATTTGCAGCTGGGAAAACTATAGTCGCCATTCTTGCGAACCTCAGTCCAATTAATCCCCATAAGATTGCAATTTTCAAACACCACCGATCGCAGAACCACATTTAAGAGCGAAGTATTGGCCAGATTACAGCGTGAAAATTTGCAATCGACAAAAATCGCATTCTTCAACGAAGCATCCGTTAGATCCAATTCCGAAAATTCCAACCCGCTGAGTTCACTGCGCTCTTCGGCTAGAAGTGCAGTTAATTCTTTTTCGGTGACGAGTGTATATTCCATAGCGGCTCCCTATATCTCTTCGAAAGATAGCATTGAAGAGGATGAATTCGGAAATAGGTTTTTAGGCCCTTGATTTTTGAGAGAAAGAGTCCAGAAGATCGGGAGAATGCCTTAAAAATCGCCCTTTTTAAATGCCTATAAAGGCAGAGAAATGATGTCAGCGATCCCCACGCAAATCGGCGATAGCTTGGATGAAAAATCAAAGCTTAGAACCACCTTAGGCAACGTTTAAATGAGCGTTAAAAAGTCTCTTCAATGCCATTTTGATGCGAGCGCGCATAGGTCCATACCTATGATTTGTGTCAACCTATAGGCTGACACTGTTCAGAGGGGGCCGCGATCAGACAATGCTATCAAGGATTTCTGCAAGGATTCGGCGTAAAGCCCTTCCGAGTTGGATAATTTTTGAAGGGCTTCCAAAGAACGATTGTTTGGGTAGTGAATTTCTCCTAAACGAATGATACTGGTTTTTGCTCGTTGGAGGTCAGAGTTTTGCAGATTTTCAATTAGAAAATCTTGGTAGTGTTGCATAAAGAAATTCTCGACATTGAGAACTCGAGGCAACAGTTCCAACAACTGTCTTCGTTTTTCAAGAAGTTCCGGAAGTCCTCGAAACGAGATATCCACCGGAGGATGGATATAGGCCATCTCGTCAAAAATCTTTATAGCCATTCGCATAACTGCCAGTGACACAAATGCTGAGAACTTTCTGCGGAAACTTGCTTTGGAAGAATTTGAGGGATTCCAAGACGGCCTTATCGGCCAGTTCTGATTTTGTAGAATTCATTAATTGCATTCAAGTAAGTCCTTGAGGGTTTTAAGATCCTTCTCCACGGCTTGGCAGTCTTTGTTGAAATCCTCATCCGACATGCGCGGCAGGCGATAGAGAGTGAAAATCACTTCCCCCGAGGGCAGAGTCACATCGTGATCCATCACGCCGAAGGAGTTCTTTTCGGCAAACTTCACTTTCACTTTTCCCATTGGCGAATCCGTAAACTTTTTGTGCGGGCTGATAGATGGAGACGCTAATATTTTTCGCGGTGTAAATCATAAGACCCTCTACTTTTGCTCTTTCAATAGTTCTTTTCCGTGCTCGACCCAGCGATGAACGGCTTCTCTTTCTTCAGGGCTCAGAGCGCTTCCCGAATGTATCAGACGATACGCGTACGGAGGCATTTCTCCGTTGCGAATCGTTTCATCAATCTCCTCGAGGTCTTCAATAGGAGTTGCATGGCTTTTAAACGGAAAATTGGAGTCCATATCCAGATGTTCTTTCGCTTCCTCGATATCATCTTGAATCCATTGTTGGACACCGGGAATTTTGTAGTACCATGGAAAAACAGTTTGCGAGCTATGACAGTCAAAGCACTTCTTCACAAAAATAGGCTTAATGTCTTTCAAATAGCCTTCATTGATTTCATCAAAGGACTTTTTAATTTTCTGAGCGATCGAAGGCGGGTCTTCTTGTTTTTTATGACGACCTTTGTGTGCGAAGCTCGTTAGTGGAGTCACTGCAATCAAGAGAGTCAAAATACCGGTCCGCGATTTCATGCTACATCCTAAAACTGATACTGGAATCCTACACCAATGCTGTGGCCAGTATAGCGAAGCCCTCCCGCCCAATGCCAGTCTTTTCCATACATCAGCGAAATAGCGTATTCATTATCAAGGTCCGGGTCCTGACGCCAGGTAAACTCCGCGTCGGTAAAGAGGGCACTCGTCCATTGAAAACGCTTTGAAAGATCCGCGCGAAGCTTTCCCTTGTGGTCGATCAGCAAATTCGTCCGCACTAAGAGGGGAAGAATGTAGCCCACGCCGGCTTCGCCGCGATAGTCATGGTCCACCGACGACGCACCTAAAATCAGGCTTGTGTAATTATTAAACCAGCGGCGATAGAAGAGATCGCCTTCGCCGGCCCAGTCGTCATCGCGCCGGGCGTGGCCTTTGAGCTCAAACTCATTCCACGTTTGCGAAAGTTTGTAGCCACCTTCCACGATGTTGGTCGCCAATTGCAAATTGCCGCTCTGATACCAGTGATCGTGTTTGTGATGATCTTGATGATCGAGATGAGTTTGCTCTGGAGTCATTTTGAAGGAATTGTAGCGCACAACTCGCGCCATACCGGTCTCCATATGATAGAGATTATGGCAGTGAAGCATCCATTGGCCGGGTTCGTTAGCATAAAACTCGATGGTTCGCGTGCCCATCGGCGGCACATCGACCGTGTGCTTGAGCGGCGAGAACTCGCCGTTCTTATTCAACACGCGGAAGAAGTGCCCATGGAGATGCATCGGGTGATGCATCATTGTTTCGTTTTCAAAAGTGAAGCGAACAACATCGCCTTCGTTGATATTGAGCAGGCGATCTTCGTTGATCGCTTTGCCGTTGATGTGCCAAATGTAGCGTTCCATGTCGCCGCCCAAGACGAGTTTTAGATCGTAGGTTTTTGCACCTTTCGGAAGTGTTGTAGGCACTGGAGATTTGATTTCATCCACTGTCAAAGTTTCAACTAGAGGACCCTTCGGGGTTTCTATCACCGGCATCGCATGATTCATTTTTGAGTGGTCCATTTGCGAATGATCCATCGGAGCATTGAGGTCTGGTTTAGATTTATCTGAGACGGGAACTTTCTCGCCCATACCAATCCAAGTAGACGCATACCCAGTCACATCTTGAGCGGTCGCGCGCAGTTCAAAGTTTTTATGCTCAGGCACAGTGAAGAGGACATCGTAAGTTTCGGCCATGCCGATCAGAATTTCCTTTGCTTGCACGGGATCAATATCTTGACCGTCGGCCGAAATCACCTGCATTGGCGCCTGTCCTAACGAGACATTGAAATAAGTTGAGGCCGCGGCGTTGATAATGCGCAGGCGAACGCGCTCGCCCGGATGAGCTACCAATAATTGTGAATCCTTTTTTCCGTTGATGAGAAAGGCATCGTAGCCGACGTCCGAGAGGTCCATACCTCCCATGCGGTTCCATTCATTTTCAAAGTATGTTTTAGCTTGGCCCGCTTTCACTGCACCGAAAATCGATCGGACGGAGTTTTTCTTATAGAGATAATAATCGCCGTCCTTGCGTAAGTTTTTAATAATCTGATCGGCGTTTTCATCGGACCAGTCGCTGAGGACCACGACAGCTTCTTTATCGGCTTTGATGGTTTCCTTTTTAGGATGAATCACGATAGGGCCATAGACGCCTTTTTGCTCCTGCAGGCCCGTATGCGAGTGGTACCAGTAAGTTCCCTGTTGGCGCAGACGAAATTTAAAAGTGCGCGACTCGCCTGCGAAAATCGGCGGCGTATTCACGTAAGGTACGCCGTCTTCTTCCGGCGGCAGCAGGATTCCGTGCCAGTGGATCGAGACTTCGCCTTTTGCAAGCTTATTGCGCACGACAATTTCCGCATCGTCGCCTTCAGTAAATTCCAGCGTCGGGGCGGGGATGCCGCCATTGACCGTGATCGCAAAGTCGACCTCGCGTCCGGTGATGTTGACCTTTTGATTGTCGATGTTGAGTTCATAACTAACGGTCTTGGCTCCCGCCGGAAGGGCCAGGAGGGAAAGCGCAATTAGAGAAATAACAAAGGGGATTGTGTGTTTCATGGGACCTCTGCCACTACTAGGAGGCGGTCAGCTTGTTTGTGACAAAAATCTTATTGGCCGGCTAAATCATTTAAAATAGGACAGTCGGGGCGGCCATCGCCATGACAGTTCTTCGATAAATGTTTGAGTGTTTTGACCATATCTTGAAGCTCGAGGATTTTTTTCTCCATCTCTTCAATGTGTTTGATAGCAAGTGTCTTGACCTCGGCACTCGCGCGGGCTTTGTTCCGCCACAGGCTGACGAGCTTTTTAATTTCTTTCATCGAAAATCCCAGCGTTCGGGACCTTTTGACGAAAGAGAGGATATGCACATCTGTTTCGGTATAGGTACGATAGCCTGAGTCGGTGCGGCTGGCCTTTGGAATGATGCCAATCGATTCGTAATGGCGTATCAGTTTGGCATTCACTCCCGAGATTTTAGCAGCTTCGCCTATGGTCATGGAAGCCTCCTAGATTCACTATAAACCTTCCCACTGTTGGAAGGTCAAGAGGGAAGCCTAAAAAATAAATTGTTGACCTTCCAATCATTGGAAGGTGCAAACTGTCTTTTATAGGGTACTATGACATCGGAGTAAATATGGACCACACACAGCATAAACACAATCACGACCACGACCATAATCACAATCCTCATTTAGTAAAAGATCCTGTCTGCGGAATGATGATTGATCCAGCGACAGCCAAAGGAGGTCACAGTGATTTCCAAGGTGACGCTTACTATTTTTGCAATCCTAAATGCAAAGTGAAGTTTGATGCCGACCCAAAGAGGTATCTGGCACCAGCCCCGAGGGCAGAGCCCACCGCAGCCGAGCAAGAAGCCATATACACTTGTCCTATGCACCCCGAAATAAGACAAAAAGGTCCCGGCAGCTGTCCTATTTGCGGAATGGCTCTGGAGCCAGAAGAAATCACTTTGGAAGAACAAGCCAATCCCGAGCTGATTGATTTTTCGCGAAGACTTAAAATCAGCGCGGCCTTGGCAATTCCGTTGGCGCTGCTTGCGATGTCTGACGTGATTCCCGGTCAACCTCTGCAACACGTCCTGCCTGCTTGGATGTTTCTGGGAATTCAATTCTTGCTGGCAACTCCGGTGGTGTTGTGGGGAGGGCGGCCTTTCTTTGAACGTGGCTGGGAGTCTTTGAAGTCCAAACACTTTAATATGTTCACTCTGATCGCACTCGGTACGGGCGTTGCTTATATATACAGTGTTGTCGCGACATTCTTTCCGCAATTGTTTCCGAAGGATTTTCAAATGCACGGCGGAATGGTTGCGGTCTATTACGAGGCTGCAGCGGTGATCATCGCCTTGGTGCTCTTGGGCCAAGTGCTCGAGCTCAAAGCGCGCAGTCAAACCGGCAATGCGATTCGCGCTTTGCTGGGCCTTGCACCAAAAACCGCCCGAAAGATTCAGGCCGACGGATCGGAAGTCGATATCCCATTGAATCATATTCATGTGGGCGATCGTCTGCGCGTGCGTCCCGGAGAAAAAGTTCCCGTCGACGGAAAAATTCTCGAAGGCCAAAGCGCGGTGGATGAAAGCATGATCACCGGCGAGCCGATTCCGGTTGAAAAAACCGCCGGCAGTTCCGTGACCGGTGCCACAGTGAATGGAACCGGCAGTTTTGTGATGGAAGCAGTTCGGGTGGGAGCGGATACTTTGCTTTCACAAATCGTGAAGATGGTGACGCAAGCCCAGCGCAGTCGTGCGCCGATTCAAAAATTGGCCGATACAGTTTCGGGATACTTTGTTCCCGCTGTGGTTTTCGTTGCGATTGTTTCGGCGATCGTGTGGTTCTTGTTCGGGCCTGAGCCTGCCTTCACATACTCGATGGTAAATGCCGTTGCGGTTTTGATTATTGCATGTCCCTGTGCCCTCGGCCTTGCAACACCGATGTCGATCATGGTGGGAACAGGGAAGGGCGCGACATTAGGTGTGCTGATTAAAAACGCCGAAGCCCTCGAAGTGCTGGAAAAGATCACGACTCTGGTTGTTGATAAGACGGGAACTCTGACCGAAGGAAAACCGAAGCTCTCGCAAGTTCAAGTGCTGAACGGTTTTGATGAAAACACACTCTTAGAGCTTGTGGCCTCGCTTGAAAAGGGCAGTGAGCATCCTCTTGCCGAAGCGATTGTGCGTGGCGCTCAAGATAGAAATATGCCACAACGATCTGTAGAAAATTTTAAATCCATCACCGGCCAAGGAGTTCGCGGCAACGTTTCTGGAAAAGACATCTTGGCAGGCAATAAAAAACTTTTAGAAGCGGACGGCATTGAAACTCAGAAATTACTAGAGATGGCGGAAAAACTGCAAAGCCAAGGTCACGGGGTCATGCTCGTCGCAGTGGATGGCAAACCTGCTGGCGTGATCGCCGTGCGCGATCCGATCAAAGCGTCATCCAAAGAAGCCATCGCCTATTTCCACAGGCGCGGAGTGGAAGTCGTCATGCTCACGGGAGATAGCCGGCACACCGCTGACGTCGTCGCAAAGGAAGTAGGCATCGACCGCGTTGAAGCCGAAGTTCTGCCCGAGAGAAAAAACGAAGTGATTCGGACATTACAATCCCAAGGTAAGATCGTTGCGATGGCCGGGGATGGCATCAACGATGCGCCGGCTCTCGCCCAAGCAAACATTGGCATTGCGATGGGAACTGGAACGGATGTGGCCATGGAAAGCGCGGGGGTGACTCTCGTAAAGGGCGATCTCAAAGGCATCGTCCGCGCCCACAAACTGTCGCAACAAACGATGAAGAACATTCGCCAGAATTTATTCTTCGCCTTCTTTTATAATGCGCTAGGTGTGCCGGTGGCGGCGGGGATCCTCTATCCTTTCTTTGGCATTCTGCTCAGCCCGATGTTCGCGAGCCTGGCGATGAGTCTGAGTTCCGTGTCGGTCATCATCAACGCGCTGAGATTGCGAAAGGTGGATATTGACTCGCAGCGCGATGTCTACTAAGTTTTTAGTAGACATCTACTAATCTTTTAGTAATTGTAGGATCCAAGAGAGGTCCTATGACGGCAAAAAAGAAATCTAAATTTGAAAAGCCCTTCACCGAGGTCGAGCTCGAGGTCATGAATGTGATCTGGAATCTCGGCGACTGCACCGTGAAAGACGTTCAGACGGCGCTGCAGACGACGCGCGAACTGGCTTACACTTCGGTGGCGACGATGATGAAGATCCTCGAGCAGAAGGGCGCTCTCAGCAGTAAAAAAGACGATCGCGTTCATACCTACCAAGCTCTGATCACCCGCGAGGCCTACGAGCTCGGCAGCCTTCGTCATCTGGCGGACAATGTTTTTCAAGGCGACCCCAGCGCCATGGTCATGCGCCTTTTAAGTGAGTCGAAGATTTCCAAAGAAGAGTTGCAGAACATCCGCAAGCTTTTGGATGAAAGGCTTGGCAAATGAATCCTGTAGATTTTTTGAAAGTCTATTTGTGTATGAATGTTCTTTTGGCGGCGGGATTTGTTTTTTTCTCTGGCCTTCAGAAAATCTTTGCGCGCTTTCAAATTGATTTTAGCTTTTCAGACAAAATCAAAGCGGCTCAGATTTTAATTTTTGCGGCGATCCTGGTGCCGATGGCCTTGCATTTGATGCCTTCAAAACAACTGCCGCCACTAGAGTGGGGAGTGTTTCATACGGAATCTGAAACGTTGGAAGGTCGATCTTTATTAAAGAAACCTCCGATGGATGTAAGGCCTTCGCCCAAGATCGAATTACCCCCTCCTGAAAAAAGTTTTTACGATCATGCACGCATTTGGATCATGCAAAATCTAGAATATAAAATTCCAACACTGGCAGTATTTGCGCTCATTACGGGTTTTGCACTGATGTTGATCCGCCTTAGTTGTCAGGCAAGCTTTCTGCTTCGCTCCGTTCGGCAAGCGCATGTTATCCGCAAACTCGGTCGTGTGAGAATCGCCTTATCGGAGTCCGTCGTCGTTCCTTTTTCAGTTCAACTTTTCAATCAAAGCTGGGTCGTAGTTCCGTCCGAGATTTTACAGAACGCGAAAGATTTCGCGATCGTCGTACGCCACGAACTTCAACACCACCGGCAAAGAGACACCCTGTGGGCGCTTGTGATTGAGTTTTTGCAGTGTCTTTTCTTTCTGAATCCAGCGATCTATCTCTGGAAGCGGGAAGTTATCGAATTACAAGAATTCTCATGTGATGAGGCTTTGATTGGCCATAAAGGGGTTTCGTCACGTGATTATGGAAGCTGTTTAGTAAGAGTGGCAGAAGCAGCGTTGAGAGCTCGTCAAGTGTATGTCGGTACCACATGCATGGCCGCGAGCTCGCAAAACTCAAATTATCAAAAATCATTTTTAAGAAGGAGAATTGAAGTGTTTACGAGTCAAGAAAGACCTCGATATTATGGCTGGGCCGGAGCCCTCATTGGTACTCTCAGTGTGAGTTTAACCCTCGCGGTTGCAGTGGGTGCGGAGAAGTCTCTGCGCAAGGACGAAGATCAGGTGAATTCAGGAACGGTGGTTGTTGATCCTGAAATTCAAGCGATCGCCGATAAGGTTTTAGAAAGCGCCATCAAGAATGCCAATGCCAAGGCCGGATTTGCAATCGTTGCCGATCCGAATACGGGAAAAATTTTAGCCGTCGCAAATATCGACACCGAAAAAAAATTAAAAGGCTATTGGTCCCTCAGTCAGGTTTTAGAGCCTGCCTCTGTGATCAAAACTTTGGTTGCGGCGGAAGCGATCGAAAAAGGTGCCACGACTCCGGATGAAAGTCACAATTGCGAAAACGGAACTTACAAATACGGTCAGCGAACTTATCACGATTGGAAAGAGTCGGGATGGGATCATTTGACGACGACTGAGACGATTGCCCATTCCAGTGACATTTGCTCGATTAAAATCGGCGAAAAGCTCGGCGTTGCCGGTGTGAAACAAATGCTCACAGATTTTGGTTTCGGTCCAGGTGGAACAGCGAAAGATTTCCCAATGGCAAAACCGGGCACTTTGCCTCCGCCGGAAGATCAAAATAACCCACGGTTGATTCCTCATGTTTCTGCGGGCTTCGGTTTTCGCGTGACACCGTTGGAGATGCTTCAGGCCTATGGTGCGATCGCCAATGGTGGAAAGCTCTTGATGCCGAAGAGTGCGAACGAGTCGCAGACGCAAGTGGTGCGCCAAGTTCTGACTTCGCAAAACTCTGAGAAAGTGAAAGAGATTTTGCGCCAAGTGGTTCTCAGCGGAACCGCAAAGCAAGCAGTCAGCGAGAAATACTCCACGGCAGGAAAGACCGCGACGTCCTACATTCCGGATCTGACCGAGTGGGATTTAGTGAAGGGCCGTCATAAAGGAAACTTCGCTGCCTTCATCGGTTTTGCGCCGGTGAAAGATCCGAAAGTGGAAATCTATGTGGGACTTCATGATCCTAACACCGACAAATCGGGCGCGCACGGCAATGCTCATGCGGCACCGGTGTTCAGGCAGCTTGCTGAAGAAGTTCTGGCACACATGAAAGTGCCCGCGGATTTGAAAGCGATGTGAGCAGGATGAAAAGCCCAGAGTCTTCTCTGGGCTTTTGCTGTCTACTTTACCTGGCATTTCCAGTTTTGAGCGATGCCTGCTGCGGAGCTTGTTAGGTTCTCGCTATTTGCAACTAGATCACCGTTTTTCTTAGAGACTTTTACATGGACGATCTGAGACCCCACATCAAACCAAAAACCGACGCAGGAAATATCACCTAGAGTATGACCAGCGCAGATCAAACGCGCCGTCGCATAGTTATTAAGGATGTGGGCGTTTCTCACTAAAAAGTAGTTCGAGCCTGGAACGTAGGGTGTGTAATCGAGTTCCGCAGAAAAGCTTTCAAAGTCTCGATCGCCATTTCTACATTCCAGTTTCTGTTTCTGGGGTTCTGCCGCCTGGGCCCATGTTGTGCTTAAAATCAGAGTCGTTATTAGGACTAGTTTTTTCATAGTTTCTCCTCGCCTGCTAAATTACGATTTTCTTATTATTATTGAAATACATAAATAAATATGATTATCATTGATAATTATGATGTATATCCAGCCTACTGATCTTCGTTATTTTTTTGAAGCCGCTCAGACGGAAAACCTCTCGCGCGCCGCCGAGCGCTTGGGAATCGGTCAGCCCGCTCTCAGTCAATCCATTCAGCGCCTCGAGCATATTCTGGGAGCGAAGGTGTTTGACCGCTACAAGACGGGGGTCCGGCTGACTCCGGTGGGCCGCCGGCTGATGAAAGAGGGTCAAACTTTGTTGGACGACTGGGGTAAACTCAAGTCATTGGCGACGGAAACCAACGAGGGAATTCAAGGGCAGTACTCGATTGGCTGTCATCCCTCGGTGGGCTTGTATTCGCTGCACACTTTTTTGCCGCAACTCTTGAGCACGCATCCGCAATTGGAAATCAGTCTTCGTCATGGCCTCTCGCGCGAGATCTTTGAAGACGTAGTGAGTTTCCGCATTGATTTCGGTTTGGTGATGAATCCAGTGTCGCATCCAGATCTGGTGATCCAGCAGCTGTGTGAAGACCGCGTGTCGTTTTATTGGAAGCCGTCGGGGAATGCGCAGGTTTTGATTTACGATCCCGCGCTGATGCAGAGTCATGAGCTCATAAAGAAATTCAAAAATAAAAAAATGTTCTCGCGCTTTCTGACCTCGGGCAGCCTCGAAAACATCGCAAGACTCGCGGAAGCGGGCTGCGGCGTCGCCGTTCTTCCGGAGCGGATTGCTCAGCTGCAACCCTCACTGAAACTTTTCAGCAAGGATCTGCCACACGTGGTGGACAAGCTGTGTTTGATTTATCGCGCGGACCGCACAATGAATGAAGCGGGGAAAACGATCATTAAGCAGATCCGCGGCGCCCGTATTTAAGGGGTCTTTACCCCTTCAGAAAAATATCGCGTAGGCGGGAATTTCGTAAACACAATCCGAACCAAATTAGCAAAGCGATGTAGATCGGGAATAGAGTGTGTGTCGCTAAGGGATTGCCCACGCGTACGTGTATGGAAACGGCGCCGCCCAAATATCCTGTCAACAGCACTGCGCCCCAGAGGGCTGTTCTCGGAATGGCGTAAAGAATCGTGCAAATAATGAGAATCGTCCCGATCGTTGTCATCAGTTCCATTGGGAAAGCCAGTTTTGCGGCGTCTGCCATGGCTTCGGGCGGGAGCTTGTCCAAGAAAAATTTCATAATTCCATCAAACAGCAAGAAAGCGATGGCAAGTCCGCTCAAAACACGGCCGATAATAATCTGAGTCTTCGATGGTTGCATATTGTCTCCTTCTCTTAAGTCTTTTTAGCAATGGTACATAAAATCACTTGTTTCTTAAAGAATAATCCGCGATGAACTAGATATGAAAAAACTTATGATGGTTTCGATCTTTTTTGCCGCTCTCGCAACTCATGCCGGTCCTGTCTGCCGAGGCGCTTATTTTGATGGCCATAATTTTACCCAAGATGGGGCGATCTGGACTCAGCTCGGAGAGTTGCCGTTTAATAAAGTGGTGAAAGTTCCCGGCGCTAACCGTGAAGTGACCCTTAGTTTTGCTTCGGATACTTTTATGCTCAGTCTTTCCGACGGTACGAACACGTTCGGACTAGCGCGCGCAGAAAATCAAGCGGTTCACTCAAAGAACACGAAGATCAATCTGGATTTGTATCTCAATGGAGTTTGGGAGCAGGTCGAAGCATATTGTACGATTGCGCCCTAATGATTCGGAAAATGTCCCTCGTCGCTGTTTTAATCGTTTTGACTTTGGTTTTGGGTTTTGCCGGAGGCACGGTCTTTTATCCGATGGACTCCCGCTATTCGCAAAAAGTGCAAATCTCTCTTCCTGAGGACCTCGATTCTTATTTGCAAAAATCTGAAGAGGCTCTTCATCCCAAAGCTCACACCCAAAAAGGAATTATCTGGGCTTATCTAGATCATCGCAAAACGCCGCTCAGTCTCGTTTACTTGCATGGCTTTAGTGCGACTCGCAAAGAAATTTCTCCGGTGACGGAGGATCTGGCGAAGAAGCTCAACGCCAATGTGTTCTTCACACGTTTTTCGGGCCATGGGCTTGGCGGCGAAGGCATGGGAGCTGCCAAAGGTTATCAATGGGTCGCTGATGCGGCCGAAGCTTTAGAGATTGGTAAGAGGCTAGGTGAGAAGGTCGTGATTTTAGGCTATTCGACGGGAGCGGCGCTGAGTGTGCCTTTGGCTGAGCTCCATGATCCCAACCTTGCTGGAGTTGTGATGATGGCTCCCAACTTTAGACCACAACATATTTTGAGTCCGCTCAGCGCTGGACCTTTGGGAGTTTGGATTACCAATCTTGTTACCGGCGGAAAAAATTCTTTCGCCACTAAGAATGCGGACCACGCCTATTATTGGACCTCCGCGTATCCCGCGATTGCGATTCACGAGCTCATGGAGCTTCTCAAATACGTGAATAGTATTGATGCGGAGAAAATGTCGGTACCGCTGTTAATGGTGTATTCGCCGAGAGACAAAGTTGTGAGTGTTCCCGAGATGCTTAAGAAATATCAAGCGTGGGGCAGTGCCAACAAAAAGTTGGTGGAGTTCAAAACCGGCGGTCATCTTTTTGCTGGGAACATCATTGCGCCCGAGGGCAACGAGGCCCTCGAGAATGAGATTTTGGATTTTATTCGGACTTTGTAGGTCTGCTATCCGCAGGCTAGACACTATGGCGGAATCGTAATAGTAATCGTGAGTTTGTTATTATTCGTATTTGTTTCACCAAACTTAGAATTATAATTCACCCATGCTGTCACAGTATGGGTTCCTGCCGTTGCCACCCATGTGTTGCCGGTCGTTCCTGTATTTGCAGTGAGAGAGTTGGTGCCTCCGGGATCAATTGAAGAAGTATTGCCTGTTTCCCAAGAGACCACTTGGCCGTCAACTGCAAACTGCACGCTGACCTCTGTGCCCAGTGGGGTGGCTTCGGTTCCCTGATTTTTCACAGTTGCAGTGAAGACTATCGGGGTGCCAGCGTTCGGAGTTAAGCTCGGAATTCCATCGATCGCCGTCACAATCATGTCTGAGTTATTTGGAATCGGTGTTGGTGTCGGCGTTGGCGTAGGAGTCGGAGTCGGAGCCACCGCAGTTCCCGACAGAGCTATCGTTATCAAGGACGGAGATGCATTCGTATTAATACTGAGGGTGCCCGTTAAATTTCCGGCAGAAGCCGGTGCGAAGCGAACACTGAACTTACAGTTTGAGCCGGCGGCCAAAGTAGCACCGCAAGTCGTGTTAGTTCCACTGATGAAGTCAGGCCCACTGATGGAATTCGAATTAAAATTCAGAGTCGCATTTCCGGTATTAGTGACTGTCACGGTTTTCGCAGTACTTATAGTGCCCACTGGTTGCGATGCGAACGCTAATGACGTCGCCGACAAAGACACTACTGGCACTGGAGTGGGTGTTGGCGTAGGAGTCGGCGTTGCTGCTGCTACCGTTGTGAATGTACTATCGGCAGAATAAACGGTGCTTCCAGACTGGCTCTGAGAAACGATGCGATAGTGATAGAGAGTTCCCGGACTGAGGCTGGCAAGCGATTGAACGTGGCTACTATAATTGAAGCTCAACTCTGGAGTTGATTTAATACCATATGCTGCTGTCGTGCCGTATTCAACTTGTCCTGTTGCGACCATATTCAGAGACCACGTAATGGTCACACTCGAAGTGGTAATATTCGAAGCCGCTGGTTGCACTGTAATAGCCAGTGGAGTTGGCGTAGGGGTCGGTGTCGGCGTAGGTGTAGGAGTAGGTGTTGGAGTTGGTGCCACAGCAGTTCCGGACAAAGACACTGTCATTGGCGAGCCCGCTGCATTCGTATTAATCACCAAAGAACCGGTGAGAGCTCCCGCCGCCGTTGGTGCGAATTTCACAGCGAAAGTGCAGTTTGCGCCCGCAGCGAGAATCGCTGCACAAGTGCCCGTACTTGAAACGAAGTCCACCCCGATAATGGAGTTCATGCCAAAGACTAAAACCGCATTCCCGCTGTTGGTCACAGTCACAGTTTTAGCTGCGCTGACACTGCCCACCGTGAGCGATGAGAAAGACAATGCAGTAGCAGATAAATTCGCCACCGGCACCGGTGTTGGCGTCGGAGTAGGAGTAGGGGTTGGTGTAGGCGTAGCCGTTGGAGTAGGTGTAGGGGACGGCGTAGGCGTAGGAGTCGCCGTTGGAGTTGGAGTAGGTGTCGGAGTCGGAGTCATCGTTGGAGTTGGAGTCGGTGTACCCGAAACCTTCGCTGGAAGCATGTAAGAGCTCGAAGCATTCTGGCTCGACATATCCGTAAGATTCACTTGAACCGTGGTGCTGTCGCTAAGCTTTTTAGCAACCAAGACCGCTTTCTTGTTATTCACAACCATGCCGAGGCTGGAAGCATAGAATTGCACCGTGCTCAAATCCACATTCGGTGCAGCGACCTGCATGAGAATCCACTCATATTGCGCATCTGAAGCAATCGCCGTCTGAGAAACCTGAAAAGCTCCGACGGAATTCACATTCAAAGTAGAAGCACTTTTATTCGCAAACTGATAAGCGGCAATTAAATAAGAAACAGATCCGCGATATCCAAACACATAGACAGGACCGACCATGTCTGAAGTAAAGCGCACGCCATTAAAAGCGTCGCCTGAAGCTCTCACGGTCGCTGAGGGGCCGTGAACCCAAATAATATTGGTGAAATCATTATTGCGTATAACGACGTTTTCAATGACCGGTGTATTCACGGCATAATTAGAAGTAACCATCCCCGAAGTGCTGGGATAAAGAACGTTGGCTGGATTTTCTTGAGAAGATTTTAGCAGGGCCGCGAGGTCGACTTTTTCGCCCGCAATCGAAGGGAGATCCGCGCTATCCGACACCGGAGTGCCGTCGCTCGAAACCTTTGCTGGTCCACAGTTCTGAAACGACAATAGCAATGAGCCCACTATCGCTGCGCCGAAAAGTAGCCTTTTCAAACGATTCCCCTTCATACATTCCCCTTACGTACAATTATCTCTAGTTTATTCTGATTGCTGCTGTTTATGAAAAGGTGTTTAGGAAACGGCTCAGAATGATACGCTCCAAAGGAAGATTCCAAAAACTGAAAGAGAAGATCCCGTCGGATCTTCTCTTTTTTGCCCAGGACGAGACAGGAACGTTCCGCGATAGGGGCTGGCTCTGCAGCCCCACCGTCCTCATATATGGGCAGTGGTGATAATCGAGATGAAAAGACTCATTGAAAAAGAGCGAGATGAGATCAGCAGACTTTTTTGACTTATCCGTTATTCAAATTTGACGTAACCAAGGTAGCAGTAAAGAGCGATTGTCGCGAACATTGGTAGTGACCAGATCATGAGTTCCATAAGTTCCCCCTATTTGTAGGTAAGACGGTGACAGCTGATGAAAAGTTTCGCGGAAAACAAAAAATTTTTCAGCTGTCGAAGTTGTGGTCATCCCGTTTTAGCGACGGCGAAGTTTTTGACAAGCACCGAGTTGCTAGTTACCGAGCATTCCCATCTTGCGGTTCCTGAGAGGCGGGGGCTCGCTGATTCTGCGTGCTAGAATCCGGCGTGGTGAGGGTCAGATAGGCGATCTGCAGGCCTGAGACCTTCGACCACGAGATGAGGACCGCCATCACAAATAAAATCACCGACAACGTCACAAGGCCATATTGCTTCTTAAGCCCGCTATGATAATCCTTGAGAACGCGATTTACTTTTGCGGGTTGAACTTCTGTCCAGTGCTTGCGGCGGAATTCGTATTCCTCGGTCACACTTCTTTCAACGATCGGACCGATGATTTTCTCTATTTCTGGCACCACGACCGCGGTTTGCTCAGGAGCCAAATACGGGACGAGTTCCAACGAGAGGAGCGGGAGAATTTTTTCAACGATGTTTTGTGACTGTTTCTGGAGTTGTTCTTGTTCTAATTTTTCTTGAACGATTTTCTCTCGCCGAACATTTTCCTGCTCGACCAGACGTTGCTCGGCATGCCAATTCATTTCAAATTCTTTTCGGTCTTCATACTCTCTACGCAGGTTCTCTCTGATTTTATCGCGTTCTTGAATTTCTTCGGCCTGCAATTTAGAAACGCGGCTCATAATCGCCGCATGCTCAGCATCGAGTTGGTGCATTTTTACCGTGATCTCTTGAATACGTGAACTGATGTTCGCCGCTTCCATTTCAAAGCCTTCTTTTGCTGTTTGAGCGGCATCGGATTCATTTTTGCATCGTTGCAATTCGCGGAGAGCCGCTTCCTTCGCCTCTTTGAGTTGCTTGGTGACTTGATTGAAGTGAATGGTCAAATCGTCGACTTTGGCTTGCATGGCGCGCGCTTCACTTTCCCTCGTCGCAACTTGCTCTTGCAGGCTATTCATAACGAGTCTTAGCCGCTCTTTTTCCATATCGTGGTCCCCTTGGCTTTGTTTCTTGGTCTCTTCCAAAGCTTTCAGCTCAGACTGAGTCGATGTTAATTTTTCCGTCGCCAGCGTGCGATCTTTGTGAGCTTGGGCGATTTCCAATTCATATTCTTCTTTGATAAGCGCCAGGGCCTGATTCTGATTGCGCCCCTCTTCGCTGATTTCTTGAGCCTTTTTCTTCGCCATTTCGACAGTGAGCTCGGCCTGATGTTGTGCCGAAAGCTGCAGGGCTTCGATCTCTCGTTCCGCTTCCTGTTTCAGCTGCTTGTTTTTCACTCGAGCCTGCTCCAAGAGTTTTTGGGCGTTTTCCTCGGCAGCGAGGTGCAGTTCACGGGTTTTGCTCTCGTATTCAGTTTGGGCTCGGTGAATGGTGGTTTCTTTTTCTAGGAGAGTAAATTTGATGAGATCATCTTTTGCTTTCAGTGCAGACGCTTCGATAGATTCAGCTCGCTTGAGTGCCGCCGCAACGATGGCATCGGCATCGCCCTCGGCCGCGACCTTGAGTTCATCTCCTTGCTTTTTCACAAGCATGAGTGACTGCTGGTGCTGCTCAATGAGATTCTCCGCTTCTTTCGCGCGATCCCAAGCCTCGCGAATAATCGCTTCGCTCTCACTGATTGGATCGACAAATTTCCTAAAGAGCTCCACGAAAATGAGTTGCTTAAAGCCGCCAATGCGGATGGCCTCGCCCGGAGTGTAGGGTTCCACCTTATCGAAGGGGACGGTGTAGGAGCTTAGCTGAGTTTCACCATGGCTCAGATTTTTAATAAATAACTTACTACCTTCAATTCTCACGGAAATGTGAATGGGATCGACGTCGGGGCCCTCGATTTGCACATCTGCATCTGCGCCGCTTCCGAAGGTGAATTGCTTCTTATCGGTGTAATGAGCATCCATGTAATTCATCTTCAGTCCTGAGAGAGGCTGATCAGGATCAAGGAAGAGAATTCGGCAAAAATATTGAGAAGTAGGCATGTTCAATATTTCGGTGTTTTGCTCGCTTCGCTTGACATACAGAGGCGAAACGAACAAAAAAAAGCGGGCGAGGACCGTCTCATTTTAAGACAGTCGAGGGAAAAAGGTCCATGTCAGTTCGTGAGTCTAGTGACTAGGGAGAGTTCCGAAGTCCCTTGCGAAGGTATTCGACAATCAGCGACTGATACTTTTTGCCATCCGCTTTGGCTTTAAGCTTAATAGACCTCAAAATATTTCCGGGAATACGAAGACTGATGGCCACTGTGGGTTCGTCAATATCACTCGCCATGAGGCGAATGTCTTCGAGGAAGCGAAGAGCTTCTTCCGGGGAGATCGATGAAGTTTTTTGTTTTTTAGTGAGTTTATTTTTTTTCATTCAATTTGTCTTTGATATTTTTGATATCAACTAAGTCTTGAGGCCGGCTCGCTTCGATTTTCATTTTCAAAAGATCTTCGAGGCTAGCAACCGCCAGTTTACATCCATCGTCGCTCGCACGAGCCCATGAAGGGCTAGAGCGTAGCCGCCAACGACCGCGTATTTGAGTTTCTTCTTATCGAGGGCTTCTGTGACTTCGTAGAGGAACATGGTTCTATTGTATATACTTGTATATACAAATGCAAGGGGGATTATAATGTCTTGTTGTTATAGGTATTTAGCTTCTATTTTTAATACGCCTGAAGGAATTAGGGGCGACAGCTTGCCGCCTTTGATCTTCTACATGCCGTCCTCAAAAGTTTTGACAGCAATGATTCTCAAATGAACTCTACATTAGTCATTGGAGAACAAAATGAAAAAACGAATGGGTGTGTTTATCGTTTTACTGTTTCCGCTATTTGCGTTTTCAGAAAACGCCTATCAAGAATTTCATGAGCATCGGCCAAAGGCGCAGAAGTGTCCTCGTATCAGCGCACCCGAGTGCCAACGCCGGCACGTCGGAGATTCTTGTGTCACAGTGGACTATGATATTGGAGCTGAAGTGTATTTCGGATATTGCGAATCCGTGGGATTTCCCGATAAGTTTGGGGAAGTTCCCTGCCAGTGTTCGTGGCCGAGGTAACTGGTAGATACCATTTGTGGTACGCCGTATTTTTTCTTAAATGAAGGTTCTATTTTTGCAATTTAAACTCATTCAGAATTATTAACCAACACAATGGTTTTTGGCTCTCATAAAGTGGCCCAAAATTGTAATGTGTTAAATATTTAAACAATGGAGTCCTTTTATGAAAAAATCTTTACTCTTAGCTGTATTCGCAAGTCTTGTGAGCTTTGCCGCATCAGCTGAAACAGTAACCTATACTGGTTCTGACGCAAAAATTATTTATACAAATTTAATGGTGGAAAGATCACTAAATGGCGACAAGTCTGGGATCGAAGAATATATGTCAGCTTCGATTGGAAAGCCAGGGCAGCCAAACACTCAAGTCCATACTTTAGTTAAAGCGGGTTCAGAAGCTAAAGTTTCTTGTACACAATCGATGCCTTACAAAGCCAAAGTAACTATAGTTTGTGATATTTCTCCGATCAATGAATAAGGTTTATTAACTTAAAACTTAATTTAGAGCCAAAGTAACGTCATTACCGCCCCAGTTAAATCTGGGGCTTTCTTTTTCTCTGCCACTCTTGTGAGACACGTCTTTTCGGGGATCCTAGAAGCTAAGAAGCTCGGTAGAGATGAGTTTTACACTTATTTTAAAACGGCATTTGCGAGAATTGATTTCTTGCATAAGTAGTTACGGACGTAGCCTATTTACTCGTTTTCGACGAGCGAACGAGAATCAGAGATATTTCCTTCTGAAATGCAGGCCGTCGGGACTTGTGTCCCTCTTTCAACCTTACTACTCTGCCGATATGGAAAACATTAGATTTGCAAAAATAGAAGACAGCGGTGCGATGTTAGATATTTACGCGCCCTACGTTTTGGAAACAGCTATTTCTTTTGAAACCGAGGTTCCGAGCCTCGCTGAATTTCAGTCGCGCGTAGTTGATACTTTGCCAAAATATCCATGGCTTATCTATGAGATCGATAATCGAATTGTGGCCTATGCCTATGCTGGCAGCTACAGAAGCCGGTGTGCTTATGGATGGTCTCTTGAATCAACAGTTTATGTGGATCGGAATTTTCGCGGAAATGGTATTGGCACAAAGTTGTATCGCACCCTATTTCAACTTTTAAAAGAGCAAGGTGCCGTCAACGTCTTTGCCGGAATCACTCAACCAAACGAAGCCAGTGTGCGTTTACATGAAAGTCTTGGTTTCGTTCCTGTCGGTATCTACAAAGATATCGGTTTTAAAATTGGAAAATGGTGGGATGTTGGCTGGTGGCAGCTCCAGCTTCAAAAGCCAGAGCGTCCAGATTGTCTACGCTTGCCACGAAAAGATCTCAATTTATTAGATCCATAAGCCCTGCCTTTTGGCTGACCCTGACCAAGTGAGCGATCTTTTCTGACTCTCTGAGTTTTTAAAAGTAGAAACGTAAAAAATGGCGTCAGCAAAACTGTGCGCCATCTTTATCTCAATCAAGAGCTTATTTTATAGCCTGAAATAACCAACGGGATGTTAGGTTTTGCTTGGCCCATTCGAGATTTTGTTTGCTTTCTCCAATTCTGCCTTTGTATAGGTCCATCTTCTTTTCTCTTTCAAAATCGGCTCTCAATTCTTCAGCCACTTTCATGGAAAGTTCCCAAATTTTCTTTTCATTCGATGTAAAATTCCACGTGTTAAATTTAAATCCTAACTTCTGTAGAGCCCGCGCAAGATCGGTTCTATCTGGTGACTTTTCATTTGTCGCATCATCAAGATCCCACTTATGGGTAAAGAAAGCAGCAAACTGACCATTGTTTTTTAAAAAGGACATCATTTGGTCTGTCGTTTTATCTAGATCGTTCACAAAATATAAACTATCCATGGCTAATACACAATCAAACTGCTCGGAGAAATGGGGTAAGGAATTTAAATTTCCTACCACAAAATTCACCCTATCTCTTTTATTTAACGTTCGCTTTTGAGCTGACTCAATGGCTTTTCGAGCAAAGTCGACGCCAGTGACCTTCGCTCCCGTGACATCGCTTATATATTCAGAAATACGACCTATCCCACACCCTAAATCCAGCACCGAATGAGAAGAATTAATTTTTAGAATATCAATTAACTTTTGCAGCTGCTCTTCATCAACCATGTTGCATTGTGAAAGATTTCGACCATACACCTTTTCACAAAAAATACCGTAGGTATGGCTTTCATCTGCGCTGGTAAGTACTTTGCCAAAGCCCATCGCCCCAAATACCCCTAACATCATTTTACGAATCAGACGCTTTATTCTCATGGCTTTTTTCCCTCTGGTTCGCTTTTCTTGGCGGCAAATTTTCAATATTGCAAGGACTATAAAAACAAAAATGCCTTCAAATTTGACTCGAAAGGCACTGTTCTTGTCGACCAAAATCCATTGGTTGATGATTAAATGCGGATTCAGTCGAGGTCTTTATTTTTAAAAATAATATTTAGAATGGACCAGGTTCGAAACCATATCCATCGCATCTATAATAAGAAGTCTGATTATAGACAGCAGACGATGAGCCCTGGTAGCGCGTTATTTGGTGATATTCGGCACGCCATTGATTGCCCAGTTTTTCAAGAACTATAGCCTCCTTGTCAGTTCTAAGAGTTAACTGCCCAGGGACGCTCTGATCAATTGCACTTCCTGATGTTGGGTAATAAAAACCCCATCTTGCAGACGTATAGTCGTAGTTATATAAATCTTTGCTAGTATCTAATTTTTGATCACTATAATAACCAATTTCGCCCTTAGAATTCTGCATTTGATAGATAGAAAGCGAATCGGCGTGACCTTGATTGTTCCCAGAACACTTGTAGAACTTTCCGGTTTCGAACCAGCCTTCCTCTGCAATTTTGTCTGCGTAAGGTCCAGAGTTTTTAATATCCGGAACATTTATACTGACTTTGGTAAGCGTCATATCGAAAGTGGTTCCATCCTCGATTTCTGCATGAAATTTAATTGAATTTTGATCCAAATAATTAATTAAGACCTTTTGCTTTACAACATCCTTAAAATAATAAGAATTCTCCGACATGTACACTTTGGTTGAGGTGATATAAGCAGAAGAAAATGTCGTTGGACTTACCGAAGTTTCAATACGAGAATCTTCCCCGTTTTTCTCTAAAGGCATTTTTTTATTACCGACATCGTATGAAGAATCATAGGGTTCATAGTTCGTTACTATATAATTATAAAAATAATTACCTTTCTTTTTACATCTATAGTGACGAATCGTGAGAGGGGAATTACTGATCAGTCCTACTTCGCACTTATGAGTTGAGTTCTCGCCTTTATAGAATCCTATATCAAATGCAAAAGTGGATTTTACTGTCGCAGTCGGCGAAAAGGTTTGACTAATTACAGAAGAATCATTCTTAGGTAGATTTTCTTTTGTGGTTGGTGCCGGGACGTTGTCGACAGACTTATTTGAGGATGAACCCGAAGGGTTGCAACCAAGCAATAGCGTAGCTAGAAATATGAAAGCGATGTAATTCTTCACAGTTTAACTCCCCAGGCCTTTGGCAATCCTCGGCTATTTTTTGATCAAGTCTTTAATTAATTTCAAAGGTATGACTTGAACCCCGTCCAAATTTGACGACTATTACCATAGTAAAGTGCTATCAACTATCATGCCAGCGGGTCAAATACAAATACCCCTGACATGCGTGCGCTCAATGCAAATGAGCAAATACATCCTCTCCGAAGTAAGTGTGCCCTGAAACGAACAGCAACTGTGTTCAGAATTACATGAGTTTCAAGGCTTAGGCTAATTGCCAAAACTTCGTCTGTTTTCGCAATCGGCTTTAATATACATTAAGATGCACCGAACTCATTGCGATCAAGTGAATAAATTCAGCGCGTCGGCTAATGAAGGCCTTCGATCGCTTTAACGGGTTCCTATCGCATCGAGCCACCAGCGTTGGGGCGTGAATTTCATCCATCGTTCGCTCGGGCGATCAATTTGTTCGCTCAATGCTTGCTTAAATCGATAGATTCTTGATATCTCCTGCTGCATGATCTTTAATCATTCGGACTACCGGTCTTATTTACGAGAAGTCTATACTAACCAGTTGGCAAAAAATCCTAGCTATTCGCTCAGGGCTTTTGCCCGCAAACTGGGAATGGCACCATCCAGTCTTTCAGAGATTTTAAGTGGTAAAAAACGAATCTCTCACGAGATGGCACTAAAAATCGCTGGCCAATTGAATTTGAAAGAAAAAGAGACCCGTTATTTCTCTTTATTGGCCGATATCGAATCAGCGGGCTCAGAGAGTCTGCGCGAGGATTTGACCAAGCAAATTCAAAAGCTCAACCGCCATCGAGCTGTCGCCACTCTGGACGTCGAGATTTTTCGGGCCGTGTCTGAGTGGTATCATATCGCATTGATGGAAATGACTCGTCTGCCGCATTTGGATTTTGAGCCACGGAAGTTGGCTCGACAGCTAGGCATTACGGCAGTCGAAGTCAACGCTGCAATTCAGCGTTTAGAAAAGCTAGAGCTTATTGAAAAAGACGCTAAAGGCCGATACCGCAAGGTGCAGGACAATGTCCTCTTCTCGACTCCGGGTAAAAACGAGGCTCTCAGAAAATATCACCAGCAGATGTTGATGCAAGCCTCTAAAGCATTAGAAAAACAAGAACCCTCAGAGCGCTTTGTGGGTTCTGAGACCTTTATCTTCGATGAAAAACTCTTAGGCGATGCCAATGCAATCCTAGAGGAATGTTTTGAAAAAATGGTCGAGCTCGCAACTCGTTCCAAAAATCCGAAACATGTTTTTCATTTAGGAATTCAATTATTTTCACTGACGAAAAATGGAGAAAAACCATGAAATCAATTTTTCTGACTTCGATACTTTTAGTCGGCTTACTAGCAGGCTGCACCAAGAGTGAAGTCACTCCGACAGAATCAAAAATGAACTCTACTGGAACGCGCGGCGGTGGTGATCCGGATGCCGTGGCCTTCCTTTATTTTGCTAATCAAATCGGAAAATGGCTGGTGACCCAGTCCCTCACTGAAACGACCAGCAAAATTCAAGCCGCTGAAGCAAACTCATTTGTCGAAATTACTCATAGGCTCGCTAAAGAGATGGACCGAGAATCCGGCCCTCCTTTAGTTTTTGTCACTGAGGATTTAAAGGATTCTTCAGGAGCGCCCAAAAAAGCGATCTTCCAACGCGATCCTTTGTTGATCCAGGTGAACCGTGCCTATTGGAACGAGGCCCAAATTTTCGACCGCTATACTCTGGTAGCTCTAGAGATTTTTGGCATCATGGGGCTTGAGGGACGATATGATCTGGCTGAGATAGTCACTAAAAATTATATGGAGATCGCCGAAACTCAACAAGCAGATCAGCCTTACCTTACTATGAGTGGGGTCATATTTCATAAATTGGGCGAAATGAAAGACCGGGCTCCGCTTATTGTCATGACGACAGGGATTATTCGGCCAACGGACCAGTGGCTGACGGGATGGAAGCTGGAGAAATACGAATCCCAGCGCGCAGAGGACTATCAAGAACTTGCGTCGGGTTTTACAAATCTTCCAGATCTTTATCAAATGGATGTTTTGGTCTCAAGAATCGCAGTCTACCGTATACCAAGTATTGGCTCCAACGGTTGGAGTGGATTTTTAAATTGGGATTTTAAACCTGTCTCTGAACAGGTTGCAGAGGAAGTCCGCGAGTATCTATTTAGAAGTCTCAACATGTTGAAAGATTTCTCTAAAAAAACGGATCAGTTGAGTGTGGCACAAATTAAATCCATTCAAGAGATGGGGAAAGAAACTGAAGCCCTTTTCAAGTTCTTTGATAACTCTGTGACAAAAGATAATGTGACGTATGTGGATCCTACGTCACCGACCAAGGCTTATCACGAAGCTTTAGTGACCAGCATGCGCCAAGAAATTCAAAAAAGAAAATGCCGCGTGCCTTCTACCTACAAGCCAGAATTTAGTGACGGCGCTCTAAAGCATTCTCAGGATCTGATTGAAGAGAGTGCGAATTTACCAACTCCTGATTTGAACCTTCTTGGGAAACAAACAGAAGAGCTGTCGGATCAAATCGCGCGACGTATGAGTGCCCTAGCAACTAATTTTTGTAACTTCTCAATGACCGAGAATTTGGATAAAGTGGATTTTGATTCAATTCACGGAATAGAGAGCGGAACCCGCACTTGTAACCTCTATCGAATTGCTTATAAATTTCACGCGACCTACAGAAATATTAGATACGATGGCGAAACGAAAAAATTTAAAGCTATTTTAGATCGCCTACGCAAGGGAGAGCTTTGCGCACGGTAAGGTTTTACGACTATTGAAATGCAAAAGCCCTGATTCCTTTAATCGGGGCTTTTTTATTGCGGAATGTATTGAAAACCAACCGTTTTAATAGCCCATAGAGCCACTTTTACGCTGGCTTCTTAGTGGTGACAGCGCGCATGGATCCAAAATGGGCGCTTTGTTGATTTTAGAGGGATTGCTGCCTTTTGTTGTCCGGTAGCAATTTCTGGCTAAAACCCCACTTAGACCAAAAAACCAGCCTGAATTAAACTCCCGCCTTCTGTAGCGAAGAGCTATGCCGTTCGGCTCATATGCTAGCGTGCCAATGAACGCAGCAGAGCTAAGATGGATTGGATTTAAATCGAAACTTTATATTTTCCACGCGCAGCAAAAATGGAAAACACTTTGTTTTCCAAATGATTGATTCGAAACTTTATCTCTGATTTAGTTTTAACCATGTTTAACTCCGTAGATTTCTTAATGGCTGAATACGTCCTTCGTAAAAACGATAATGACCGCTATTCAGAAAGAGCTTTTGCTAGGGATTTGGGGCTTTCGCCTGGTTTTTTGAAGCTGCTCTTTCAAGGGAAGAAGCAGCTGAGTCTTGCGCGCGCTCAAGAGGTCACTCAGCGTCTTCAATGGACTGAGGCTCAAAGGGTCAAGTTTTTAAAATCAATGCAGTCAGAGTCTGCAAAAAAGGCCAAATCTCTCAAAGGAAAATTTCTTTTGAGTGATTTGGACTTTTTTGAAATATCGGATTGGTTTCATTTTGCGATCATCGAGCTTATAAAAGCGAAAGATGGCCAGTGCAGTCTGGAAGTGATTTGTCAGCGCCTCGAGATTTCAAAAACCGAAGCCACGTTTGCGCTGAAACACCTGAAACGCCTAAATATGGTCGAAGAGATTAAAAAAGGGAGCTATCGAGTTCCTGATAGCTATGAGGTGCCTTCGATAACTTCGGAAGGAATTCGAAAGTATCACAAGCAAATGCTCGAGCGTGCGAAAAAGGCGGTTGAAGAGCAGACCATGGATGAGCGCGATCTGCGAAGTCTGACTTTAGCCTTTGACAAGGCTCGTGTGCAAGAAGCCAAAGATGATATTCAAAAATTTGTTGCTCAGTTTGAAAAGAAATATGGCAAAGGGTCTCGAAACTCTGTTTATCAAATGAGTTTAGCTCTTTTCCGTTTGGATAAAGGAGATATATGAAAAAGTTAATTTTTTTGCTCGGGACTTTGATTTCATTGAATGCTTTTTCTGGTGGTGGCACTGTTGGCAACGGCGGAGACGCGATATCCCAAGAGTTTACATTTTTGGCGACAGAATTGGTCTCTTATTTGCCTTACTTGCCCGCGAATACTTCGTTTTCTTTAGAGCAAAGAAAAGCCTATGCAACAGCTGTCCAAGAGACAAAGGTCAATACCCAAGATCACCTAACATTAAACGGTGTCGAGGTTGATGCAATCAATTATCCGGATAAAAAAGTCATTGAAGTGAGTCGCTCACGATGGGCACTTCTTTCTTCAGATCCCGAAGTTAAAAACAAACGACAAGCCATCGCTTTACATGAATATCTTTGGATCGCTGGAATTGACGACACAAACTATAGGTACTCAACACCGCTATTTAAAGAATTAATGGTAGCCAAAGCAAAGTGGCTAAGCCCGCCCATCGCAAGAGGTCTGACTCAGGCTATTTGTAGTGGCATCGTCACTAGGGATGTTAGCACAGTACAACAGGCTTTAGTGATGGGAGCCGACTTAGAGATGGGCTGTGAAGATGTGGAATATTCTTGCACATCACCTTCATATCAATTTGGTACGGTCTTCACCCATGGTCATAAGCCACTTGAAGTCTTATTAGAAAAGTTTGGAAACGGAGGCGTTTGCGATGGGGTCCCCCCTCTATCGGCGGATCTAGACTTAACTGGTATTGATATTCTTAAGCTACTCCTTGCGTTTCACCCGGACCTCACAGGGGCAGCTCAATTAGCAGCAGAGAGGAAGGCCTTTGTCGCCTTCGATTTACTTGTTGATGCAGGGGTCGCAGAAGACGACGCTATTTATGGACTTATGAGTCGATATTCTTTCGCCCCAGTCCGTAGTTTTGAAAAAGTCCTAGATAAAAAATTTAATTTTAATAAATCCATGCCTATTCCCCAAGAAGACCTCTTAACAACGGCAATCATTGTCTCCGGGAATCGCCAGGATGTTTTAGGACTATTCGCTTCTCGCTTTGCTATTGATTTTTGCGCTATATCGGCATCTCCGGTATACAATTTACCCAAAGGCCCGGTTATTAGTTTCCTCAGGCCTCAATATCTTCCGATCGTTCAAAAGTATGGCGGCGCCTGCGTACCATAGGCTTTAAGGACAACTTATCTAAAATATTAAAGGGGCGACGACTCTCTATGGTGATAAAGAAGATTATAGAAACTTGCAGCACTTAAGTTACGTTGACCTAAGTCCCCTTGTCATCGATAAAAAATCCGGATGGATTCGCTCAGTTTGATCATATGCGGGGAACATCACTTTTTTGCTGTAAAATGGTTGTCTTCTTGACCTACCATTCATAGCCAGCCATAAAGCGCGATCTCGGCGGGAAAAGTCCGAGTATTACTGGGCCTCTAAGTCTATAACCTTTCGGCAAACCTTGAACAGAGAAGAGACTCTGGTAAGATTTAATAGGAGGCCTTATGAAATATATTATTGGATTGACAGTTATCTTTATGAGTTTAGGTGCACTAGCGCAGGAATCGAACCCCAGTGGTGGCGAACCAGAACAGCAAGTATTAGTTGTTAAAACTCCCGCAGAGCCAATCAAGTTAGAAGATCAAAAAGCAACGAAGAATTCTTCGGCCAAGAAAAAACATAAAAAGAGCAAAGAAGAAAAAAAGACGGAGAAGTAAACTCTTCTTTTATAGAATTTTGCGGATAGCTTGATTGGTCAAGCCATCCGTATAAATGATTTACGTTTTTGACCTTAAATCTGGAATGCGCCCCGTTGATTAGACAGTCCAACCCCAAAGTTTTTGCACAGGTCGGTCAGCGGGTTTTAGTTTCAGAACTTCAGTTTCGAACTCATCTGGAGTTTTATACCCTAGGCTCGAATGAAGTCTCTTTGTGTTGTAAACTTCTTCTATAAATTTTGGCAAGTTATCTTTTACATCGCTAAATGTTTTGTAGTCTTTAAAATAAACCTCCTCTCTTTTTAGAGTTTTAAAAAATGATTCGATGTAGGCATTATCTTCCGGTGTCGCCGTTCTGGACATCGAGATGCTAAATTTATTTTTTAGAAGATAATTTACGTAATCCTCACAGCAATACTGCACACCGCGATCGGAATGATGGATAATTCCCTCAGGTGGTTTGTATCTCTTCACAGCCACATCCAAAGACTTCAGACAAAACTTATGCGATAGATCCCTTGAAACCGCCCAGCCCACGATTTTTCGCGTGTAAACATCGATTACGGCGCTGAGGTAAATATATTCATTCATAAGCTTTATGAAGGTGATATCCGTTGCCCAGACCTGATGTGGACCCGTTAATTTGATCCCACGAACCAGGTTGGGGTAAGTCAGACGAACGGCAAGCCTGCCGCCCCTAGGTCTACACATTTTCGTGATGCATGAAAAAATATTAAATTTCTTCATGACCCGGCGGATGCGTTTTCCATTCACAGTTTTGCCTTCTCTGAGCAAATGAGCGTGAATTCGACGATACCCATAACCTGGAAGATCATCATGGATTTTTTCAATTACATCCCGAAGCTCTAAATCGCGAGAGAGCTGTCGGGATTCACGAGCTGAAGTGTTGTAATAAGTTGCCCTGGATATGCCGGTCATTTTGCAACCTCTGGCAACAGATCCAAATTCTCGGAGGTGACATCGGATGAACTCTTTTTTCTCTCTAGTTGATAATGCTCGCACATTTTTTTTAGCATTAAATTTTCAAGGTAAAGATCAGCGATCTCTAACTTCAAGTCGTTGACGATTGTCTTATGCCGATAGTTCTCCGCCTCTTTGTTGATTTTGGCAGTCTTTTCTCTGCGATTACTATTGTACTTATTATTTTTATATTTCTTAATCACATTTGAAATGGAGCCGTGGGACATTCCAAACGTTTTGCCGGCTTCACGGTAGGTCATGCCGCCTTCAAGGACTTTTTTTGCAACCATCATCTGAAAAGATTCAGAATGTTTTGATTGGCGTCCTTGAGGGCGTTTGGGTTTAACGTCTGGGGTCGAAAATATTTCCATAGACTGGTCCTATCTTGTGGAAACCCTTTACCAGAGCTCCACACAAAGGCCAACCAATCCTGTTCCAAAAAGATTGTAGACAGTGTCTAACCGGAGGGGCGCACCTTAAACCCCTTGTTTGAAAAAAGTATGGCGCACAGTTTTGCTGGCACCTCAAAGGACTTGAACCCCCACGCCAATTAGTACAAATCGCATGACCCCATTCCCGAACCATTTTATACAAAGGAAAGTGTTCTTATTTCACCTAGCTATACCCCTTGTTTTTACTGGTAAAGTCGACCTCTTATTTGACGAAATTTCGTCAGAGCTCAGAGGAGCCGCGAAACTTAATTCAGCGATCCATTTAAAATTCTTTCTATCATCTCAGGCGGCCATTAGTTTCGCATGCGGCTATAGTATGTTTTCGATGTGCGAAAATTATCGGAAGGTAACCCCTGCGTATTACGCGGTTTGACTACATGATCGAGTTCGGCATTCATGAGCAAGCGGCGTTTCAAGGTCTTCGCCGTTGGCAGCTCGATGCAAGCTCATGAGAACGAAGGTTCGTGGATCAAGATCGCTTTTCTCTTCTGACTTTGACTGCGCGATTTTGGATGCTCTTCTTCGAGAAGAGCATGGAGTTTCTTTAGGTGCTCTGCACTTTCTTCTTCACGCAGCTTTAATAGCTCGGTGAAGTCTTTGGCTTTTCTTTCCACTGCAAAGATCTTATCGATCAGATCAAGGATTGGTTTCACTGTTGGATCGTGACTCTCCAGTGGTAAAAATTCTCTTCTTACATGAGCCCAGCAGTATGCGTGCGGGATCTTTGCGGCATTTAAAACATCATCATAGGAGTTAAATCCATCCGTCACCACAGGCCCATTATATCCCAATAATTTTTCCGAGATCACTTTTGCAGAACGTGTGGGTTTAAAAAAATAATACGACCCACGCGAGTTTGAGATCACCCACATATACCCATCACGTTCGTCTTTAAGCTGTTTTGGTTCGTCGCATCGACGGTCAAAGTATAGTCGCCGTCAGGCATTGAAGTTAAGTCGATAGGGCTTGAGCAATCAGGCAGAAGTGTTTGATCTAAGTAGTACTTCGCGCTGACACCGGAGAGATTCTCGCCCGAAATTTCGTAGCTAAAAGCGATGCTGTTGGCATTGACCATATTGAGAGGAACTTTGCTAAAGATAACAGAAACCGCTGAAGGCTCACAGGAAGCGAGGTTAGCTTCGCCGCTGCTACCAGCAATATTGAAGCCTTTTCCCGAGCAGTTGTTGTATAAAAAAGCCGAGAACATCGTGACAGTCATTGAAAAAGCAACAAGCTTAAGCTTTTTCAACGAAGTTCGTTGAAAATTAAATTTACGCATTCATCCCGCCACATCATCGATGTAGATCGATATCTCAATGAAGAACCCGTGGTTTTTGAACCGGCTTTTTAGATCCAGGGCTAAAGCCTTGCCATCAAACGGTGGTTTTATTGAGCAATTCCTACAATCGGCGACGCCAAAGCGTCATTCCGATTTAATGTTCCCAGGTTGAAAGTATCCTCCACCCAACGAAGCAAGCTGTAGTGATCATAATAATCATTCGACGTGACTCCTGCGCGAATGCCGGCGTGGGGTCCATAGATGAGCGTGTAAATCAGATTGTTAGAGATGTCATTGCTGGCGTCGTTCTCATCAAAGGTGACTACGAAGGCCATGCCTTTCATAAAGTTTGAGTCTTGCAGCTTGGACTGAAAGGTTTGTTGGAACCAATTGTCGGCGTATGCAACTCCGGTATCGTGACCATCGTTGTTAAGTCCAGGGACGTACATAGCGAACGCTGGTACTTGGTTGTTGGCGATATCAGTATCAAGCTGACCAGCGGGCACAATATGTTTATTGCAGCGTGAAGAGTTGTTGTGAACGTTATTGAAGCTGATAAAAGGATTGTGCTTTCTTACATAAGTGTTGTAGCTGCTTCCGGTGAAGCAATTTCCAGGATAATCCTCGACGTAAATCTTCCAGTTTAATCCTTTGGCCTCCAAGAGGTCTCCCAAGTGAGTGTAGTTCAGATTATAATCACTATCGTCCGTCACGCCAAGAGTATCGCCCGCAACCAGGGCTATATAGTTCGGCTGCGAAGGATGACCGATTCCATGATAATTGTTGAGATAAGATCCCTGAGGAATCAAGGATCCCATAAATGGTTGACTGATTGAATCCTGAGCATTGGTATTTTCAAACATCAAAATAAAGATATGAGTGATGGCAGGAGGAGGAATTGGCGTAGGGGTTGGGGTTGAAGCGGCAACAATACTCCAAGAGTAAGGTTTTATAGAAGAGTTACCGGCTTTGTCGGTGCAACGAAGATTAAACGTATGATTTCCCGCTGCGAGATTGCTGTAGGCCTGAGGACTTGAGCAATTGGCATAAGCCTGAGAGTCCAATTGGCATTCAATCAAATTCACTCCTGAAAGAGCATCACTCACCGTGAATGAAAAACTTGCTGAAGTTTGTTGCGTGGAACTTGCAGGCTGAGAAGTCATCGTTACAACAGGAGCTACAGTATCAATCAAAATGCTGTAACTGCCTTCCGCGGAAACGTTACCGGCTTTATCGGTCGCTCTGACTGTAAAAGTGTGATTGGCACTTGAAAGGCTTGCAAAAGCCTGAGGACTTACGCAGGTGGCATAAGATCCTGCATCGAGCTTGCACTCATACTTTGCAATGCCAGAAGAATCTGTGGAATTAAAGGTCAAATTCAAAGATGTGGATTTTGTCGGATTCATGAGATTTGAACTCACCACAGGAGCGCTTGGCTTTGTGAGATCCACACTAAAACTATAACTTGCTGGAGAAGAAGCTTGTCCAAGAGCATCGATGGCTTTCACAGAAAAGCTATGACTTCCTTCAACAAGGCTAGAGTAGCTCTGAGGGCTTGAGCAGGCTGTAAAAACATTGTTATCCATCGAGCACCGATAGCTAGCAATGGTGTTACTGGAACTTATTCCAGAGAAGCTAAAACTAGCTGAAGTGGCGTTCGTAAAGGCCAGGGGCATTTGCGAAATAGCCACGGTGGGGGCCGAGAGACTTACAGAGAAAGAAACAGTTTGTGTCGAAGACTTATTCCCGGCCGCATCTTGGGCATAAAGCTGAACACTGTGAGAGCTGAGAGAAAGATTCGTCATATTGTAAGGAGAGCGACAAGAAGCAAAAGCGGCACTATCTAAAGAGCAATAAGCCACAGGATTAGGAAAATTATCCGACACTGAAAAAATAATCGAAGCGGAGGTTGCACCAATACTGCCAGAAGGCGCTTGATTAATAGTTAAAACCGGAGCTTTACGATCCAAACGAAAGCCTTTTTGGGCTTCAGCCAAAACCAAGCTATTTTGATTGATGGCATCGATGGTCAAAGTATAATCGCCATCAGGCACAGAGGTCAAATCAATGGGACTGGAACAGTTCGCTTGAAGTGTTTGATTGAGATAGCACTTGGTACTTACACTCGAAAGATTTTGCCCCGAAATATCATAGCTAAAAGAAACGCTATTGGTATTCACATTATCCGAAGGAGCTTTGCTGAAAACCACAGCCACCGCCGAAGGTTCACTCGAGGCTAAATTACTGCCTCCAGTCGTATCAGGCACCTGGAAACCACGTTGGGAGCAGTTGGTGTAAAGCAAAGAGGAACAAAACATCAAAACAATTGAGCTCGACCACAACTTTATCTTTTTTGTATGCAACGAATTCATGCCCCTCCCCTCACTCCATTTTAGACTTTATCGCCTATGCTTCAAAGCGGAGTCTCACAATGGGACAAGATATCCGTGTAGTGAGTATGGATTCTCGATCAGTGATTAAAAAAGGAGAGGGCGTTCCCACCTCGTCTTCATTTTCTAATTCAAACATTGAAAAAGTGGTTCAAAACGGTAAGCGAGTAGAATAACTATCGAACGCCCCTTAAATACCGAAAGTCACTCAGGTGTGGATAGTTAAAAAAGTTTTAAAAATAAACCCCAGCTTCGCAACGCTCGGCGGCCTCGATATCTTTTTGCGAGAATTTGCGAGGGAAAAGCGGCAGTGTTGGTGAGCGATGAGTTTTCACGTAAGCCTCTTCCTCCTTGGTCACTGTTTGCTCAATATTAAAGAAACAAGGCTATCTATCTGACTCGGAAGGCTTCTGGCGACGAATCTAACTTATCGGTCTTACGTTCGCCTATTAGAAAGAATGGTGACCTCGGGGCATCAATGGGCAATTTTGACGAAGTCACATGATTTCAAGCCCTTAGAGTTTTCTAATTACCCCAAGAATCACGACAAAGTCATCAAACTTTATAAAAAAGGCCTTTCTTTACGCGAAGTAGAAAAGAGAGCGCATATATCAAAAACTAAGGTTCGGGACATCCTGATAAAAGCGAAAATTCCATTGAGGGCAGTTCGCGAGGAAACACAGATGGCCACCGGGCGGACTCGCACTAAGAAAAACGTGAAACCCCCGTATGGTTTTTGTTATTTCGACGGTCGGGTATTGAAGCACCCGAAAGAATATCCAGTTTTACTCAGCATCATTACTCGCTGGAAATCAGAACAATCCCTTAATTCCATCGCGACCTGGCTTAACGGAAAACGCATTCCATCCCCAATGGGTAAGAAGTGGTCCTGGAATTCCGTGGTTAACATCATTCAGAGAATTAAAAACGGCCAAATAGTTCAAAAAGGAGAGCACTATGAACTTCGATAAAATCATTCCGCTCATTGCAGCCATCGTGATTGCGGCAGCCACCGTTGGCAAGCTCGACGCCCTGACGACGTGGATCTATCGGGCTCAGGCAAAGCTTGTGTATGAATCCCGCGCTTCGGCGTGGGGAAGTCCCAGATTTTTTCCGGAACATTCAATCAAAACTAACAAACCAACAAAAGGAGGTGACCTATGACAGCAGCAATACAAAAAAACCAACGAGAGCCATCAACTGAAATGAAAGCGGTGCTTGAGATTCTTAATGCCGATCCATTTCTGATGGAATCAGTAAATCCATTTATCGATTTTAGGAATGAAACCATTCACTGGGATCTGATTTTCCGAAACTCCTTCGGCTCCGGCCACCGCGGGGCTTTGCTCTTTGCCCACGCCATCTGGAGTGATGAAATCCGTGCTAATCCCTTTGATGCGGCTTTTAGCATGAGCCCACGGCTTCAGGCGGCGGTCTTAAAAGCTATGGCAATGCGCTGGGGACTGCTTAAAAACGATTTAAACCCACAATCAATCAAGGAGGTGACCCTATGATACAGATAAAAACCAATAAAATTGAAAAGTTACTAAAAACCACCTATAAAAACGGAGGAACTATTGAGTAAGAAAAAGGTATGCCTTTATGCTCGCGTTAGCACTCAAGATCAGGTATCAGGCTTGGAATCACAGGTAAGAGCTCTTAATGACTATTGTCGTATGAACAATATCACTCATTACGAGATCTTTGCTGACGAAGGGATCAGCGGAACCAAATCATCCCGCCCGGCACTGGATCGGATGATGAAGGTCGTAAGAGATGGTGAAGCCGAATGCGTGGTGGTCTATTCGTTCTCAAGGTACGCAAGAAGTACAACGCATCTTCTTCAGGGCCTTGAAGAAATGAAAAAGACTGGCACGGGTTTTGTGTCCTTGACCGAGAAGATCGATACGAACTCGCCGATTGGAAAAGCTGTGTTCGTGATTATCTCGGCAATTGCGGCCCTAGAGCGTGACCTGATTGCAGAGCGAGTGAAGAACGGCCTTGCGAACGCGAGAGCCAAAGGCAAATTGATCGGAAGAAAGAAGCTACGAGACTCGGATTTGATTCGTAAACTTTTAAAGGCTGGCATGACGTATAGAGCGATTTCCTTAGTGGCAGGATGCTCTCACGGAAGTGTTCATCAGGAAAAGCTTGCAATGAAAAGAGACGAGGCACTGGCTGAGAAAAAGAAGTTGGAACAAGAGGAGCTTGAAAAAGCTCAGATGACACCAACAGTGCAGTTTCCCGATCAAACGACAGAGGCGGCTTAGCCTCGATTTTTTAATTAAGAATTTTCTAGTGAAGAGAATTTTTAACTAAGAAATAAATTACCTCAGTAGTTCAGAGAAGGACTATGCAAATAGAGTTAGAAAAAGACAAAACACTTTCTGAAATCGTTTCAAAGCTTAAAGCTCACTTTAAGCCTGAGAAGATATTTCTTTTTGGCTCACGCGCAAAAGGCACTGCCACATCTGAAAGTGACTACGACCTTTTTCTCATCGTCAAAGACTCCGACAAATCCACAATGGAACGCATGGATGAGGCAAATCTCGTTTTGTGGGGCCGCACTTCTCCTGTGGATGTTTTTGTCTATACACAAAAAGAATTTGACGAAAGTAAATCTCAGTTCCAGTCTATTCCTTACATCGTAGATACTGAAGGCGTGGAGCTATAAACTTTGGCGAAGCTTGAAAGTGATATTCAACGTTGGTTTAAATTTGCCCGTGTGGATCTAAACATGGCGCGAACGCTTTTTGACGGTGGCCAAGAGGAAATGTGGAGAGGTGTTGCTTTTCACTGTCAGCAAGCCGCTGAGAAAGCCATCAAAGGCTATCTCGTCTATAGGAAGATCTCTTTTTCATATATCCATGATATCGGAAAGCTTGCCACCGACGTTTTAAAATTTCATCCAGAGGTGGACCCTCTTATGAAGCGAGCTTCGCTTCTTACCAAATACGCGATTCTCTACAGATACCCGGATGCCGTTGTTGACCCCGTCACCAACGAGCAGATCAACGAGGCCATTGTTTGTGCAAAGGAAGTCATTGATCAGATGTCGTCACTGATTCCTTTTGATAGTCAGTGGGAAATCTAAAACGGCTCTTTCGTTAGGCCTATTTTCATCTGGTCATGTATCTCTACCGCCGGAGTTCTTAGCCGCTCCGGTAGCAGAGATTTGAGACCTCCATGGACAATCGGTCATAAAGACTTGCGAAATAAGTCGAAAATTTCTCCTTCGACTTATTTCGTGGCGATATTGAAGAGTCGTTGTTGAAGATCCAAGTGTTTCGGTAGCATGCCCTCAGCTGAGTTTTGTTTTTTCCCTCTGTAGCGATATTAGATTTGAAGAAAATTCTTGCGCTGGAAATTTCGAATTTCGATCAACTCGAGCGCATTCATTGCCAGTTAACTTCCAATATCGCACAGACTATCATCACAAAAAGATCTTTCGAGTTTTGTCTCGAAAGGTATCGGATTTGAGCGGTCAATAATTAGCCTTTACTTGCATTTAAGAGACGACTTTAGTCGCTCTCCAATAAGATCGATTGGAAGTAGGCCGACTTTTAAATATCGATCGTTGAAGCACTTTTCTGTAAATTTTGCGCCGACGGCTTTCCTAACTTCCTCTTTTATTTTTAATATCTTTTTATATCCAAATTGATAACTTGTTGCCTGTCCAGTGAGTGAGGAGTAGCGCCATGCCTCTAACTGAGCCCATTTCTCTGTAAAGCCAAGTTCAACAAAGAGTTTCTTTGAAATCTCGTTAGTATTGGTTGCACCCAGTTCCAATTGTGGCTCTAAAAACATTCTCGCGATCCGCAAGAGTCTCATTTGTAAAATCACAAGCTTCGCTTCAAGTGTGGCGTAAGGATACATCATCATTTCAGAGTAAAGTGCCCACCCCTCCACATTCGTACTGTTGAAAGCGTAGGTGGCGCGAATCGTAGAGACTCCAGACTCTAAAATGGATCTGAATTGAAGATCGTGACCAGGACGGCCCTCATGAGCAAAAAGGTCATACGCTGCCGCTTCATAGGCAAAATCGTCGTAAGCAAAGTCTCCTGTGTCCGTCGTAGGAATGATAAATAAGGGTTTTTCCCCTGTATTACCGATAAGTCGAGGGGGAAGAAGATATGGAATTGGCATTGCCTTACTAACTTCGGCGCTTGCGAAGCTAAAAAGAACAGGATCATCCGGAACTGTTACAAGATCATTTTGTTTAATTATAGCAGTTATATCGTCTGATACTTTTTGGTACAAGGCCTGTACTGATTTCTGATCCTTTACAACCTTTGTTCTTAAGAAAGAAAACACGGTTTGCGGATCACTGGAGCTCAAAGAATTATTTTGGGCGACAGTTTTAAGAAGCTGGTTAAATTCAAGATAAAGATTTTTATAATCTTGAAGGCCCAAGCGAATCAATTCTTGGGG
>Ga0255338_1001162_pt1 | contig 54438 bp, 51 predicted proteins | sample MeOH1_35cm_T4_19_FD_203715 | JGI IMG/M metagenome (GOLD analysis project Ga0255338, IMG submission 203715) | Sandy soil microbial communities from University of British Columbia, Vancouver, Canada - MeOH1_35cm_T4_195 | ecosystem: Engineered > Artificial ecosystem > Sand microcosm > Unclassified ... | reverse complement strand
TCTGTCGGCCTCGATCTCGGCTGAAACGACCCGTCGCACGAAGATCACCGCGGCCGGTACGGCTGCCGGTGCGTCCTACACCCCGGCGGCGTGGGCTGCTTACGGCACGAACTACGCGGGCTCCAACGCCCCGGACATCGTCGCCAACCTGCGCATCGACCAGGCTTGGGGTTCGGCCCAGATCATGGGCGCCCTGCACCAGGTCAACGCCCTGTACTACGGCGCGGCCGAAGGCTCGGGTTATCCGAGCGACAAGTGGGGCTTCGCGATCGGCGGCGGCCTCAAGCTGAACGCTCCGATGATCGGCGCCGGCGACTACCTGCAGGTCGAAGCCAGCTACACCCAGGGTGCGCTCCGCTACAACAACAACACCGCGGTTACCGGCGACTACGTCAAGTACGATGGCAACTCCATCGGCTTCGGCGTGCAGAGCGACGCCGTCTACGGCGGCACCGTTGGTGTCAACGCGTCGGACCTCGAGCTGACCAGCGCCTGGTCGGTCAACGCGGCCTACACGCACTTCTGGAACAAGTCCTGGAAGACCACCCTCTGGGGTTCGTACATGTCCGTCATGTACGGCTCGAACGCCAACGCCATGCTGTGCTCGTCGATCGGCGAAGGCACGGGCTCCGGCACCACCGCTGTTGCCGCCACCGGTTGCGACATGGATTGGTCGGTCTGGGGTCTCGGCCTCCGCACCCAGTGGAACGTCACGCCTGACTTCTACCTCGGTCTCGAAGTGCTCTATGCCAACCTGAACTCGGCTTCGGTTTCGGGTGGCTCGGTTACGCTGGGTGCCAACGGCACCAAGCCGGCCGGCGCGTACTCGGTGTCCGACCAGGACAGCTGGGCTGTGCGCTTCCGCGCTCACAAGGACTTCTATCCCTGATCGCCTAACAGCGACATCTCGGATAAACGAACCCCGGCGGGCAACCGCCGGGGTTTTGTTTTGCGAGACTGTTTGGTGCTACTTAAGCTGCTGGGAGAGAGGCCCATGTGGCACGGCGCGCTCGCACCGCGCCACGAACGCCGCGATGCGCGCAATCACGTCCGGCTCGATCAGCAGCGGCGTGTGGCCTTGGTCGGGCACCTCGAGCGTTTCCAGGCCAGGGTGACGCGCCTGCATTGCCGCCAGAGTCGCCGGCATGAGGATGTCGGAATTGGCGCCGCGGATTGCCATGACCGGCACGCGGGCCAGCGCATCGAATTCCTTCCACAGCGTCGGCAGGGGCTTGTCGAAATTCACGCCCTCCAGGGTCTTGGCGAGCTTGACGTCATAGGTCGGGACCAGCCGTCCGGTATCGTCCTTGAAGGTGCGCCGGGCGGCGCCGAGCCAGTCCTCGTGCGTCAGCTTGGGGAACTGCGCATCGAAAAGGCGGCGCAAGATCTCCGCACCTTCTTCGAAGGTGCGCGGCTCGGGCAGTTTGCCGACATAGCCCTTGATCCGCATCAGGCCCTTCGGCTCGATGACCGGGCCGATATCGTTGAGCACGGCGCCGGCGATCGCGGTCGGACGCAGCGACGCCAGCAGCATCGTTAGAATGCCGCCGCGCGAGGTGCCGACGAAAACGGCGGGCATGGCGTCGAGCGCGGTGAGCACGGCCAACAGGTCGGCGAGTTCGGTCGGGTAGGCGTAATTGGCGGGGTCGCGGTCGTAGTCGGAAAGGCCGCGGCCGCGATAGTCGAGCGCCAGCACTCGACGCGGCGTCGGAACCTCGTCCGTCAGGGCCTGCGCGAGAGTTTCGAAATCCGCCGCCGTTCGCGCGAGCCCCGGCAGACAGACAACGGTTAGGCCCTCCGCCTTGCGGGCACCGTGGCAGCGCACGTGCAGCCGCAGGCCGTCGCTCGCGGAAATGAAAGTGCTGACGGCGTCGCTCATGGGGTGCTTCCGATCGGGGGCAATAACGGCGTCAACCTAACGTCCCGCACGGCCCGTTGTCAGGGCTAGTGCCGCCGATTTGAAGTTCCTGCACCGCTTGCGGCGAACTCGATCAGGAACTTCAAATCGAAAAGCGGCACTAGAATCATAGGTCTGCTAGTGCCCTTTGCTTTCCGAAATTCGTCTATGAGGGTGCTGCCGCGTATCACGAATTTCGGAAAGCGGGCACTAGCGCCGCAGTATTGCAGATGAGCTGCCGCAAGACGGCGCGGAGAAGGCGTCAGTTCGCATTGCCGCGCTTGAGGTCGGCCTCGATCACCAGCTTGCTGCCGCCGCCGAAGCGGGCGCGGTAGACCTGCAGGTTCTCCATGATCCGCTGCACGTAGTTGCGCGTCTCGGCGATCGGGATGCGCTCGACCCAATCGACCGGATCGACGCGCGGATCGCGCGGATCGCCATAGGCGGCGACCCATTGCCGCACGCGGCCACGGCCGGCGTTATAACCGGCGAATGTCATGATGTACGAGCCGTTGTACTGAGACAGCAGCATCGACAGTTCGGCCGCGCCCATCTGCATGTTGTAGATCGGGTCGCTGAGCAGCCGCGCTTTGTTATAGGTGACCTTGTAGCGCTTCGCGGTATCTTGCGCTGCCGCCGGCGTCACCTGCATGAAACCCATGGCGTTGGCGATGGAGACGACCTTTTGGTTGAAGTGGCTCTCCTGGCGCGCAATTGAGTAGACGACTGCGTCCTCGACCGGCGGTGCGATCGGCGAATAGCGAGGAAGGCCGACCACCGGATAGGCGTAGTAGTCGAGCGGCAGGCTGCGGCCGAGCGCGCCCTTGCCGAGCAGCAGCATGGCGCGGCCGTCGCCGTGCTTGCCGGCGAGCTCACCGAGCGCCGCGAGGCCGGCGACGTCGGTCGCGCTTTCCCCCAGCTCGGCATAGATCGAGGCCAGCATGTCGCGCTCGTCAAGCGCATAGAGGATCTCCGCGGCGCGCACGACCTCGAGATTGCCGAGCACGCTGCGATCATGCGTCGTGAAGGTTGGCGGACCGCGCAGGCCGAGTTCGGTCAGGCCGAGGCGCGCCCGCGCGATCTGACCGTAGTAGGTCGCGGTGTGAACCGCCGCGGCCTCGTAATAAGCCTTGGCCTGTGCGCGCTGTCCCATGGCTTCGGCGGCACGGCCCTGCCAGTAGCCGCCGCGCGCCAGTGCATGCGGATTGTTGGTGCCCTGCACAATGTGGGCGAAGTGCTGCGCGGCGGTTGCGGCGTCGTGCAGATAGCGCAGTGCGATCCAGCCGGCGGTGAAATGCCAGTCGACGCGGTAGTTGCCCTTCTGCGGCGGCGCCGCGTCGCGTGCCACGCGATAGGCGGTCTGCGCGTCGTTGTCATCGAGCAGCTTGCGCACGATGAGGCGGCGCTCCACCCACCATTGATCGGGGTCGACCACAGAGTCGCGGTCGCGCGGCGCGGCGAGGACCGCACGTGCGGCTTCCTCCAGTTGGTCGTTCTTGCGCAGCCACTGCGCGCGCGCGAATAGATAGCCGGCGTCATTGCGTGCCGAGGCCGGCACGGCGTCGAGCAGCGCCTTGGCGTTGCCGGCGCGCTTGATGACCGCGGCGCGTGCCTTGGCGATGGCGATTTCGCTGCCGCCGAGACGTTCGGCGGCGCGCATGCCGGCTTCCACGTCGTCAGCATAGAAGCGCCGGTCCATGCGCGTCTTGTGGTCGGCGCGGGTCAGCATGCTGCCGAACATCTCGAGCACCTTGCTCTCGACCTCGGTGCTGCAATCCTCATAGCGCCATGCGTGCCGCACCAAGGCAGCCGCACCCTCGCGGTCGCCCTGCGCGAGCAGCGCGCGCGCCAGCATGTAGCGACCTTTGGCAGTGCTCGGCTTCGAATGCGCAAAGAACGCGCGCACCGCGGCGTCATCGAGCTTGTCGTTCCATAGCGCGTTCTCAGCGCGCCGGCGGAACAGCGGCGAGTGCGGCCAGGCCGGGTTCGCCTCCACGAAAGCGGCGTAGCGCTGGAAGCTCGGCTTGGTGTTGTCCGAACGCAGGATCATCCACTCGGCAAGCTTGCGGGCGACGGGGTCGCTGAGCTGGCGCGCGGCCGCGTCGGCATCCGCCTCCTTGCCCTTGCGGGTCGCCTCCAGAACGCGCTTGAGCGTGGCGATATCGGCGGGTGAAGTGGCGGTCGAGGCGGCGATGGAGAAGGGGCCGGCGGCCGGACGAGCGAGTGGCTGGAAGGTGGCGCGGGTAGCAAACAGGCCGCCACGCAGGCCGACATTGGCCTGCGCATAGGAGGATTCGGCTGGGTTCGCCGGTGGACGGTTGCGGGGTAGTGGCGCCTGGGCGGCCGCCTGCGGCAGGGATTTGGCCGGCACGGCGGCAGCCGGCGCGACGGGCGCCGGGCTGATCGCCGGGCGCGGCCTCGGAAGAGGAACTTTCTTGGTCGCGGCCATGACCGGGCCGGCGCAGACGGCGCCCACGAGCACGAGCGACAGACTCGCTACTCTTACGGCTCGGCGATCAAGCACGTCCCGCAACCCCTTTGTCCCGGTTCCCGGAAAAGCCCGACTCGAAGGGAATCACACCCCATTAGGCCAATATGGTTGACGAAAAAATACCCGGAAAGCGTAGCCGGAATGGCTAGCGGCGGACAGGGGCAAAAGCGGGGCGGGAGGTGCGTTTTCGGCCTTAGGCTTAAGGGCTTTCATCGCCGCCGCTGACCCGATATCTATGGCTTCTTAAGCCCCTTACCGGAGTGGACGCATCATGACCGCCAAGACGAGCTTTCGAGGCTCCTTCACCGCCCTCGTCACGCCGTTCAAGAACGGCGCGGTCGATGAGAAAGCTTTCCGTGAGCTGGTGGATTGGCAGATCGCCGAAGGCACCAACGGCCTGGTGCCGGTCGGCACGACCGGCGAGAGCCCGACACTCAGTCATGACGAGCATAAGCGCGTCGTTGAATGGTGCGTCGATCAGGCGAAGAAGCGCGTGCCGGTGATCGCAGGCGCAGGTTCGAACTCGACCGCCGAGGCGATCGACTTCTCCAAGCACGCCGAGAAGGCCGGCGCCGACGCCGTGCTGATCGTCACGCCCTATTACAACAAGCCGACGCAGGAAGGGCTGTATCAGCACTTCAAGGCGATCAACGACGCCATCAACATCCCGATCATCATCTACAACATCCCGCCGCGCTCGGTGATAGACATGTCGGTCGACACCATGAAGCGGCTCTATGAGCTCAAGAACATCGCCGGCGTGAAGGACGCCACCGCCAGCATGGTGCGGGTGTCGCAGCAGCGCGCGGCCATGGGGCCCGAGTTCAATCAGCTTTCCGGCGAGGACGGCACCTGCCTCGGCTTCATGGCGCATGGCGGCCACGGCTGCATCTCGGTGACCTCAAACGTGGCGCCGCGCCTTTGCGCCGAATTCCAGAGCGCGTGCCTCAAGGGCGACTACGCCACCGCGCTCAAGCTGCACGACAAGCTGATGCCGCTGCACCAGAACCTGTTCATCGAGACCAACCCGTCGCCGGCGAAGTACGCGCTCGCTGTCCTCGGCAAGATCAGCGACGATGTCCGCCTGCCGATGGTGCCGCTGTCAGAGAAGTCGAAGGCGGCGGTACGCGACGCCATGGTGCACGCCGGCCTGATCAACTAGACGAACCGGCGTCAGCGGTAGGGTGGCTTGCTCCAGCCGGGCGGGACGCTGGAGCCGCGCCATCCCGTTTTCCGGCCCTTGGCCCAGCCGGGCGGACGGTTCGCAGATGCCCAGCCGAGCTTGCGTCCCTGGCTGAAGCCGTGCGGATTTCCACCGCCGGCTTTCCAGCCGCCACCGCCCGGGCCTTTGGCGGCGACGGGCGAGGTTATCGCCAGAGAGAACGTGGCGAGCGTCGCTGCGGCGATTAAGATAGACTTGCGCATAGGTTCCTCCTCTGGTCGTTCCGGAGTTCAAACCCGCCTCGGACGTTCTTCGTTCCAGGCAGGGAACAGCGCGCAACAACGCGGAGAAGTTGAATGCTCGAAGAATTCAAAAAATTCGCTCTGCGCGGCAACGTGGTGGATCTCGCGATCGGCGTGATTATCGGCGCGGCCTTCGGCGCCATTGTGTCGTCGTTGGTCGGCGACGTGATCATGCCCGTGATCGGCGCCATCACCGGCGGCCTCGACTTCTCGAATTACTTCGTCCCGCTCTCGTCCAAGGTCACCGCGGACACTCTTGTTGAGGCGAAAAAGCAAGGTGCCGTATTGGCTTACGGAAGTTTTCTCACTGTCACGCTTAACTTTATCATCATTGCTTTTGTGCTATTCCTGGCCATCCGCGCGCTCAGCAAGCTGATGAAGAAGGAGGCCGAGAAGGCACCGTCGCTGTCCAAGCAGGAAGAACTGCTCACCGAAATCCGCGACCTGTTGAAGTCGCGCTAACATTCGAAAATCCATGGCCGCAAAACCCGAGCGCCGGTTCAAGGTGGTCGCCGAGAACCGCAGGGCGCGCTTCAATTATGAGATCGGCGAGACCGTCGAGGCCGGCATCGCGCTTACCGGCAGCGAGGTGAAGTCGCTGCGCTCCGGCAAGGCGACGATCGCGGAGTCCTATGCCGACGCGAAAGGCGGCGAGCTGTGGCTGGTCAACGCCAATATCCCCGAATACCAGCAGGCCGGCCCGTTCAACAACCATGCGCCGAAACGGCCGCGCAAGCTCCTGCTGCACGAGCGTGAGATCAATAAGATGGCGGCGGCGGTCGAGCGCGAGGGCATGACCATCGTGCCGTTGAAGCTTTACTTCAACGAGCGCGGGCGGGCGAAGGTCGAACTGGCGGTGGCGCGCGGCAAGAAGCTGCACGACAAGCGCGAGACCGAAAAGAAGCGCTCGTGGGACCGCGAGAAGGGCCGCCTGATGCGGCTGAAGGGGTGATCAGGGAGCAGCGCGGTGCCGCTCCCTGGGCTCTGTGTCGCTACTGGATCACGCCGCAGGCGATGCGGCCGCCAGCATCACCGGTTGGATCGGTTTTGTAGTCGTCCTTGCCGGCATGGATGATCACGGCCGAGCCGTCGGCGTCGTACACCGAATTCGGCTTGCCCTTTTCCAGTGTGATATTGGCGTTGAGCACCTCGACCGTGAGGTCGCCGCTCTGTGGAATATGCAGGTTGGGCATATCGCCGGCGTGCTGGCCTTCCGGGGCCATCATGCCGTGCTTCTTGCCGGCAGGATTGAAATGACCGCCGGCGGAAGTGAAGGGCGGCTCGCACCTGCCGACGGCGTGCACATGAAGCGCATGCTCGCCTGGCGGCAGTCCTTTGACCGACACGTTGATGAGGACGCCTTGCTGCGTTTGCGTGAGGTTGACGGAGCCGACCTCTTTGCCTTCGGCGTTCTTCATCGGCGCAGAGGCGCTCTGGGCGGCGGCGGGCAACGCCGCGGCGGCGCAGAAGAGGGCCGCCAGCGCGCTTTGTTTCAATTGTGCCTGGAATCGCATGGGTGTCGCTCCTTGGATGGTGCGCTGGTGTGAGCGTAATTCGCTGATCGCGCAAGGGCGCCCGCCCTGGCGAATGGCCGCGATCACGTTGCCGTGAGCCGCAAAAAGCGGCGATCCGGCGGCCGGGCTACGCTAAGATGGTGGGGCATTCCGCGGAGAAGTCCATGAGCGAAGCGCCGGGTACACATAACCCTCTGATCCTGCCGTCCGGTATTCCGGCGCCGGAGAATGATGGCGCCGCCGCCCACCTGACAGGGCTGCGTCTGCCGGATCTTTCGCTGCACGCGACCGATGGCACCGACGTGAACTTGGCGCGGTTGCATGGCCGCACGGTGGTCTACATCTATCCGCGCACTGGCGTGCCGGGGCAGGCGCTGCCCGAGGGCTGGGACGAGATCCCGGGCGCGCGTGGCTGCACGCCACAGTCCTGTGCCTTCCGCGATCATTTCGATGAGCTGCGCGGACTTGGCGTCGCACATCTCTACGGCCTGTCGACGCAGGATACGGCCTATCAGCAGGAGGCGGCTGAGCGCCTGCATCTGCCGTTCCCCATCCTATCCGATGAGCGCCTCGCCTTGACCACCGCGCTGACGTTGCCGACGTTTACGGCCGCCGGCATGACGCTCTTGAAGCGCATGGCCTGGGTGGTGGACGAAGGCATCATCTCGAAGGTGTTCTACCCGGTATTCCCGCCGGACAAGAACGCCGAAGAAGTGATCGCCTGGATTCAAGCGTCGAGATAACCGCGCACCGCTTTGAACACGTCGCGGAACATCTCGGGCGTCAGCACGCCGGTGTTCGTGTTGTAGCGCGAGCAGTGATAGCTAGAGAACAGCGTCAATTCGCCGATCTTATGTGCGCCGCCATGCGTGAAAGGGTTGGCCGACTTCTTGGCGCCCAATGTCGTCACCGTCGAATCATGCGCGATGCGGCCGAGCGCCACCAGCGCGCGCAGCTTCGGCATCTCGGCGATGGTCTCTTTCAGGAAATCGCGGCACGTGTTGATCTCGGCCGGCAGCGGTTTGTTCTCCGGCGGCACGCAACGCACCGCGTTGGTGATGCGGCAATCGGTCAGTTCGAGGCCGTCGTCGGGATGCGCCTTGTAGTCACCGCGCGCAAAGCCGTAGCGCAGCAACGTTTCGTACAGCAGCACGCCGGCGTAATCGCCGGTGAACGGCCGGCCGGTGCGGTTGGCGCCCTGCACGCCGGGCGCCAGACCGACGATGAGCACGCGCGCGTTGATCGGCCCAAAGGAGGGCACGGGCGCATTGAACCAGGTCGGCTCTTTCTTGCGCCAGGTTTTGCGGAATTCAACGAGCCGCGGACAGCGCGGGCAGTCGCGCCCCGGCTTGCCCCCAATGGCCCCCATGGTCGTGGACTATTCGTAGTTCTCGTCGTCGTCCACCGGTGCGCCGGCGCCCGCGCGCTGCGGCGAAGCCGGACGTTGCAGGAATTGCGGCGTATGACCGGCCTCGCGGTCGTCGCGCGGCGGACGGGCAGGGCGCTCGGACGGATCGCGGCCGATCTTGCTCTGCAGCGTGATGATGTCGGTGAACACGTCAGCCTGGCGGCGCAATTCGTCGGCGACCATCGGCGGCTGCGTGGTCACAGTGGATATCACCGTCACGCGCACGCCCTTGCGCTGCACCGCCTCGACCAGCGAACGGAAGTCGCCGTCGCCCGAGAACAGCACCATGTGATCGATCGTGCCGGCGATCTCCATCGCATCGACCGCGAGCTCGATGTCCATGTTGCCTTTCACCTTGCGGCGGCCGGTCTGGTCGACGAATTCCTTGGTCGCCTTGGTGACGACCGAATAGCCGTTGTAGTCGAGCCAATCGATGAGCGGGCGGATGGAGGAATACTCCTGATCCTCGATCACCGCGGTGTAATAGAATGCGCGCAAGAGATAGCCGCGCGACTGGAACTCTTTCAGCAGCTTCTTGTAGTCGATGTCGAACCCTAAGGACTTGGCCGTGGCGTAAAGATTGGCACCATCAATGAACAATGCGATTTTTTCGCCAGGAACGGTCATGTCTGTTCTCACAATCCTTACAATTTCGCGTTCAGCGCCCACGATCTAACGCACGCCCGTCGCACCATGAGCGCGGGGCGTGAATGTCTGGGACACTCGTTACAGAGCGGTGGATGGCAGCCTTAATCAATGTACTTGGCACCCACGCAAACACGCCCTGATCGACGAAAATCCGCCTCGGGCCGCCTGTTTGCAATCGGAGTTCGGTAACAGACGGTTGCGGCCAAACCAAGACAAAAATGCTTGAATTTTCTTGCCATAGGGGATACCTAGCGGCTGTTTCCAGGACATAGTTCCACTAAGGAGTGACGAGCCGATGGCCCGTGTCACCGTAGAAGATTGCATCGACAAGGTTGAGAACCGCTTCGATCTCGTGCTGCTGGCGAGTCACCGCGCGCGCATGATTTCGTCCGGTTCGCAGATTACGCTCGACCGCGACAACGACAAAAACCCCGTCGTGGCGCTGCGCGAGATCGCGGAAACCACCGTTTCGCCGGGCGATCTGAAGGAAGATCTGATCCACAGCCTGCAGAAATATGTCGAGGTGGACGAGCCCGAGCCGGAGGTGCCGCTCATTGGCGCCGGTGCCGGGGCTGGTGTCGATTCCGACGATACCGAAGTCACCGCCGACCGCATGACCGAAGAGGAACTGCTCAAGGGCCTCGAGGGTCTGGCGCCGCCGGAAGAGGTACCGGAAGAGGACGCCGAGTAAGCGGCATCTTCTCAAGGATAAATTTTCCATAACGGCCCGGCGCCCAACGTCGGGCCGTCTGCTTTTTGTCAACCAGATCTGACAAAGCCTTGCGACCGCAAGGATTTGACGTGATATCTAGATGAATAAGGGTCCGGAAACGCCGTTAACCAGCCGAGGAACCGCGGCCCGCCAGGCAGCCGTATGATACGTCCGCGCACCGACCTACCGCGCATGCAAAAGCAGGCCCCCATCCGGGCGCCGCTGGCGGCTGTGTCGGCTCCGCCACAGGAGAAGCCGGCACCCGCGCGCAAGCCGCAGATGATGCGGCAATACGATCTGATCGAGCGGGTGCGCGCCTATAATCCGAACACCGACGAGGCGCTGCTCAACCGCGCCTATGTCTACGCCATGAAGGCGCATGGCGATCAGCGGCGCGCCTCCGGCGACCCGTATTTTTCCCACCCGCTCGAAGTGGCGGCGATTCTCACCGATCTCAAGCTCGACGACGCCACCATCGCGGCGGCGCTCCTGCACGACACGATTGAGGACACGGCGGCGACCCGCCCCGAGATCGACAGTTTGTTCGGGCCCGACATTGGCCGGCTGGTCGAAGGGCTGACCAAGCTGAAGAAGCTCGACCTCGTCACCAAGGAGGCGAAGCAGGCCGAGAACCTGCGCAAGCTGCTGCTGGCCATCGCCGACGACGTGCGCGTGCTGCTGATCAAGCTTGCCGACCGGCTGCACAACATGCGCACGCTGCACTACATGCCCGAGGCCTCGCGCCGCCGCGCTGCGGAGGAGACGCTCGAGATCTATGCGCCGCTCGCCGGCCGCATGGGTATGCATGAGATGCGCGAGGAACTCGACGACCTGGCTTTCCGCGAGCTCTATCCGGAAGCCTACGCGGTGGTGAGCGCGCGCCTCAACGCGCTGGAAGAAAAGAGCCGGGCGCTGATCGCGGAAATCGAAACCCAATTGACCACGAAGCTCGCCGACCGCGGCATCGACGCGGTGGTGAAGGGGCGGCGCAAGCGCGCTTACTCGATCTGGCGCAAGATGGAGCGCAAGTCGGTCGGCTTCGAGCAGCTTTCCGACATCTTCGGCTTCCGCGTGATCGTGAAGACCATGGCCGACTGCTATCAGGCGCTCGGCATCGTGCACACGACCTGGCCGACGGTGCCCGGCCGCTTCAAGGACTACGTCTCGACGCCGAAGGCGAATGATTACCGTTCGATCCACACCACGGTGATCGGTCCCGGCAAGCAGCGTGTCGAGCTGCAGATTCGCACGACCGAGATGCATGAGATCGCCGAATACGGTATCGCCGCGCATGCGCTCTACAAGGACGGTGCCGGCTCGCCGACCGAGCTGTTGTCGCGCGAGTCGACCGCTTACGCGTGGCTGCGCAGGACCATTGAGTTGCTGGCGGAAGGCTCGAACCCTGAAGAATTCCTCGAGCACACCAAGCTCGAATTGTTTCACGATCAGGTGTTCTGTTTCTCGCCCAAGGGCAAGCTGATCGCGCTGCCGCGCAAGGCGACGCCGATCGACTTCGCCTATGCGGTGCATACCGACGTCGGCAACACGGCGGTCGGCTGCAAGATCAACGGCAAGATCGCGCCACTCACCTCCGAGTTGCTCAACGGCGACGAGGTCGAGATCCTAACGTCGAAGGCGCAATCCGCGCCGCCGGCGGCATGGGAATCGCTCGTCGTCACCGGTAAGGCGCGCGCCTCGATTCGCCGCGCCACGCGCATGGCCGTGCGCACGCAATATGCCGGCCTCGGCCGCCGCATCGTCGAACGCCTGTTCCAGCGCGCCAAGATCGCCTATTCCGACGAGAAGCTCACTGGCGCGCTGCCGCGGCTGGCGCGCGCTTCGGTCGAGGAGGTGATGGCCGCCGTCGGACGCAGCGAGCTCAAGGCCTCCGATGTCGCGCGTGCGATGTATCCCGACTACAAGGAAGAGCGCGCCGCCGCGATGGCGGTGACACCGAAGAAAGCCGAGACGGGCTGGTTCGGCTTGAAAAAGCTCACCTCGGTGAAGTTCAAGGTGCCGGACAGCGACACCGGCGCCGCCATTCCGATCCGCGGCATCAACAGCGATCTGCCCATCCGCTTCGCGCCCAACGGCGGCGCCGTTCCCGGCGACCGCATCGTCGGCATCGTGGCGCCCGGCGAGGGGATCACGATCTATCCGATCCAGTCTCCAGCGCTCAGCGAGTTCGAGGATCATCCCGAGCGTTGGCTCGACGTGCGCTGGGACGACGATGAATCGACGCCGCGCCGTTTCCCCGCGCGTATCACCGTGCAATCGGTGAACGAGCCCGGCTCGCTGGCGCAGATCGCGCAAGTGATCGCCGAGCATGACGGCAATATCGACAACATCCACATGGTGCGGCGGGCGCCGGATTTCACCGATGTCACCATCGATCTCGAGGTCTATGACCTTAAGCATCTCACGGCGATCTTGGCGCAATTGCGCGCCAAGCCGGTGGTGGCCAAGGCGGAACGGGTGAACGGGTAATTTAGGTATTTTAGAATGAGCAATCGCATCCGCCTCGGCGTCAACGTCGATCACGTCGCCACCATCCGAAACGCGCGCGGCGGACGCCACCCCGATCCGGTGCGCGCGGCTAAGCTCGCCATCGCGGCCGGTGCCGACGGCATCACTGCGCATCTGCGTGAGGATCGGCGCCACATCCGCGACGACGACATGGCGCGGTTGAAGGCCGAGATCGACAAGCCGCTGAACTTCGAGATGGCGGCGACCGAGGAGATGGTGCGCATCGCGATCGAGACCAAGCCGCACGCGGTCTGCCTGGTACCGGAGAAGCGCGAGGAGCGCACGACCGAAGGTGGGCTCGACGTGGTCGGGCAGGCGGTGCAGGTAAAGCCTGTGGTGCACGCGCTCAAGCATGCCGGCATCCGCGTCTCGCTGTTCATCGCGGCGGCGCCCGCGCAGATCGAGATGGCGGCCGAGCTCGGCGCGCCGGTGATCGAGATCCATACCGGCGCGTGGTGTGACGCGCTCGCCGAGGGACGCGCCAAGGAAGCTGACGCCGAGTGGCAGTTGATCCGCGCCGGCGCAGTGCTGGCGCATAGCTTTGGCCTGGAAGTGCACGCCGGGCACGGCCTCGACTATGCGAGCGCCGAGACCATCGCCGCGTTGCCGCAGGTTGTCGAACTCAACATCGGCCATTTCCTGATCGGGGAAGCGGTGTTCGAGGGCCTTGCCGAAACCGTGAAATTCATGCGCGCCGCCATGGACCGGGGCCGCAAGCGGGTTCACGCTGCATGATCCCGAAAAGTGGGCAGCGGTTTTCGGACAAGATCATGCGGAAGGAAAACGCATGATCATCGGGCTGGGCTCCGACCTCTGCGACGCGCGCCGGATCGAGAAGGTGCTTGAGCGCCACGGCGACCGTTTCCTCGACCGCATCTTCACGCCGGCCGAGCGCGCCAAGGCCGAGCGACGCGCCAACCGCATCGAGACCTATGCCAAGCGCTTCGCCGCCAAGGAGGCCTGTGCCAAGGCGCTGGGGACCGGCTTCCGCAGGGGCGTGTTCTTCCGCGACATGGGCGTGGTCAATCTGCCGTCCGGCCGCCCCACCATGAAGCTGACCGGCGGGGCGCTTGCCCGGCTCAAGGCCATCACGCCCCCCGGTCATGAAGCCACCATCGACGTCTCGCTGACCGACGAGGGGCCGACCGCCCAGGCCATCGTCATCATCCAGGCGGTGCCGGCCAAAAACGCTCAAAAAGCGGCGGAAACCTAGTTCTGCCAAAAGCTTAGGCGGGTAATGCGGCGTTCTTCATTGCACCCCTAAGAGCCACCCGCTACAAGACCGCGCGGGGTGCGGTTGCCGAAAGGCGGGACAAGAGGCCAATGAGCGTGACATCCGGGACAAAACGGAAAGAGGGCGGCGTTTCCGAGACCGTAAAGGTCATCTTTCATGCGCTCGTCATCGCGCTGGTCATTCGCACCTTCCTGTTCCAGCCGTTCAACATTCCCTCCGGCTCGATGAAGGCCACCCTCCTGGTGGGCGATTACCTGTTCGTGTCGAAATATTCGTACGGCTACAGCCAGTTCTCGCTGCCGCTGTCGCCGCCGCTTTATTCCGGACGCATCCCGGGCGGCATGACGCCCGAGCGCGGCGATGTCGTCGTGTTTCGCCTGCCGAAGGACACGTCGACCGATTACATCAAGCGCGTGATCGGCCTGCCAGGCGACAAGATCCAGGTCATCGACGGCGTCGTGAACATCAACGGCGTCCCGCTCAAGCGCGAGCGCGCGCCCGACTTCATCGAGAAGGAAGAAGGCACGCGCGAGCAGCCGGTGAAACGCTGGAAGGAGACGCTGCCGAACGGCGTGAGCTACTACACGCTCGACCTGGTCGACAACGGCTTTGCCGACAACACGCAAGTCTACACGGTGCCGCCGGATCATTATTTCATGATGGGCGATAACCGCGACAACTCCACCGACAGCCGCTTCAGCCAGGTCGGCACCGTGCCCTTCGAGAACTTCGTCGGCAAAGCGCAGATCATCTTCTTCTCCGTCTACGAAGGCGAGCGCGCCTGGCAGTTCTGGCGCTGGCCGGTGTCGGTGCGCTGGAACAGGCTGTTCACGATCGTCAGATGAGCCGGAAGTCGGCCAAGGACAAGGAACGCGCGGCGCTCGAGGAGCGGATCGGCTACAAATTCGCCGATAAGGAGCTATTCGAGCGGGCACTGACGCATATCTCCGCGCTGTCCGGCGGCAACCGCAACGCCAGCTATCAACGCCTGGAATTCCTGGGCGACCACGTGCTCGGGCTGGTGATCTCCGACATGCTCTACAAAGCTTTCCCGCGCGCCAACGAAGGTGAACTGTCGCGCCGCCTGTCGGACCTCGTGCGCAAGGAGACCTGCGCCGAGGTCGCGCGCGCCATGGACATCGGACCCGCGCTCAAGCTCGGCAATTCGGAGTCGCATGCCGGCGGACGGCTGCGCGCGACCATTCTGGCCGACGCCTGCGAGGGCCTGGTCGGTGCGGTGTTTCTCGACGGCGGTTATGAGGCGGCGGATGCGCTCGTCGCCCGCTTCTGGCGCGAGCGCATGCTCAAGCCGTTGCGGCCGCTGCGCGATCCCAAGACGTTGTTGCAGGAGTGGGCGCAGGGACGCGGCTTGCCGGCGCCGGCCTACAAGGAAGTGGAGCGCAAGGGTCCGCACCACGATCCCGAATTCCGTGTGTCGGTGACATTGCCGGATCGTCCGGCGGCGGAAGGCATCGGCTCGTCCAAGCGCGCCGCCGAACAGGCCGCCGCGGCGGTCATGCTATCGCGGGTCGGCATCGCGGCGGACAAGCTCGATGTCTGAGCCGCACACGCCAACAGACGACACCCGTTGCGGCTTCGTCGCGCTGATCGGCGCGCCCAATGCCGGCAAATCGACGCTGCTCAACGCGCTGGTCGGCTCCAAGGTCACCATCGTTTCGCACAAGGTTCAGACAACGCGCGCGCTCATCCGCGGCATCGCGGTCGAGGACAAATCGCAACTCATCTTCGTCGATACGCCCGGCATCTTCGCGCCCAAACGAAGACTCGACCGCGCCATGGTGACGACCGCGTGGAGCGGCGCGCATGAGGCCGATCTCGTCGGCGTTCTGATCGACGCGCGCAAGGGCATCGACGAGGAGGCCGAAGCGTTGCTGGAGCGGCTCGCCGACGTGAAAGGCCCGAAGATCCTCATCCTCAACAAGGTCGATGTGACGGCCAAGGAAGCGTTGTTAAAGCTGACGCAGGCCGCCAACGACAAAGCCAAGTTCGAATCGACCTTCATGGTCTCGGCGCTAACCGGCGACGGTGTCGTCGACCTGAAGCGCTGGCTGGCGGGGCGCATGCCGCTTGGGCCGTGGCTTTATCCAGCGGATCAGATTTCCGAAGCGCCGCTGCGCCAGTTGGCCGCCGAGATCACCCGCGAGAAGCTGTTCGAGCGCCTGCACCAGGAACTGCCGTACCACTCCACGGTCGAGACCGAGCAGTGGAAGGAATTGCGCGCCGGTGCGGTGCGCATCGAGCAGACGATCTATGTCGAGCGCGAAAGCCAGCGCAAGATCGTGCTCGGCAAGGGCGGGGCCACCATCAAGGCGATCGGCGAAGCCTCGCGCCGCGAGATCGAAAAGATCACCGAAGGCAAAGTGCACCTGTTTCTGTTCGTGAAGGTGCGCGAGGGCTGGGGCGACGACCCCGAACGCTACCGGGCCATGGGTCTGGAGTTTCCGAAGGAATAGGGCGTTCGCGTCTCGGCTGCTTCGTCAGTGGATGCAACGCAGCCGGGCGTCAAAGCTGGTGAGCATGGAATTCCATGCGCTCCGATGCTGAGGCGCGTGGAGAATTTTGTATTTGATGAGCTGGATCAGGCTCTCATAAGGCTTGCGTAGATATTCGGTCCGCAGCGACGGATTTAAAGCGATGTTGGTGCAGTTGAGAAAGTCATTCAGCCACAGATAGACCGGCGTATCGTCGGTCGGAACGGACGCCGCCTGATGAAGCTTCATGACGTATGCTTCCGCGGCCGACCACAACTCGTGGAGTTCCTGTGCGTATTGGTGGGCCGTGGGCGTCGCTGTATTGTTAGCCGCCGACATGAGGTACATGGCGTATTCTTTGGTCCAGTCCTCGGCGCAGTGTAGCCAATGACCCCAGGCGACCTCGCCGGTGCCCTTTTTGCGTTGGCCAGCTATACAGCCGCCGCATTGAGCGCTTGCTTGTGCTGGATTCATGGAGTCCGCTCCGTCTTTCTGTAGAAATATTGGATCGCGATTGACTGGAGCGCTCCTTGCGCTAGATCAAATTTCAACCTTTCCGTGTGCGGAGGTCAGGTTAAGTCGATGCAATGGACCGATGAAGGCATCGTGCTGGGCGTCAAGCGGCACGGGGAGGCGAACGCCATCCTCGACCTGATGACGCGCGAGCACGGCCGTCATCTCGGCATGGTGCGCGGCGGTTTCGGCTCGCGGCTCAAGCCCCTTCTGCAGCCCGGCAACACGGTAAGCGCCACATGGCGCGCGCGGCTCGACGAGCATCTCGGCAATTACACGGTGGAGGCATTGAATCTACGGGCGTCGACTTTCTTCGCCGCGCCGCACGCCATCTACGGCCTCACGCATTTGGCCGCCTTGATGCGGCTCCTGCCCGAGCGCGATCCGCACGAGGCGCTCTATGCAGTCTTCGACGACATGCTCGATCATCTCAACGATGCCGGGCTGATCGCGCCCATGGTGGCGCGGTTCGAATTGCAATTGCTCGCCGAGCTCGGCTTCGGCCTCGATCTCGAGGAATGCGTGGCGACCGGCGCGACGGCCGAGCTGGATTTCGTATCGCCGAAGTCCGGCCGGGCAGTGTCGCGCACGGCTGGCGCGCCTTACGCCGACCGCATGCTGCGGCTGCCGGCCTTCCTGCTCGATGCGGACGCGACGCCCGCCGGCCGCGATCTCGCCGACGGCTTTAAGCTCACCGGCTTTTTCCTCAACCGCTATGTGCTGGAGCCGCGCGGCCTCTTGCTCGGCGACGAGCGCGCCCACTTTATTGCGGCGCTGGCCCGCGCGCTGCCGAGCGTGGCGTAACCACCAAAGAATAACGGCCCGGCTTGAGACCGGGCCGTCGTCATCGCTCGAAAGTGTAAACTAGTAATAGCGGCGGCAGACGCGCTCGACGTGGCAGCGGCGGCCATAGGGGCCACGGCGGCACACGGTGACGCGACGGCAGCGCACGGCGACATCTTGCAGCAGCGAGTTGGAGTTGATGTCGAGCGTCTGGCTCAGGCCGGTGGCCGGGGCGGCAGGCGCCGCCGAGGCGCCCGTGGTAGCAGCGACGCCGAGGCCAAGGGCCAGCAGAGCCGACAGGGCAATCATGCGCATTCTCTTTTCCCTCTCCAATGATCGTTGGTCCTCGTCCGGATCCGCGATCCGGTCTCCCCAACGACGAATTGCCGTGTACTCAACCAACGGCCGACCCCACGGCGGAGCCGGCCACTCTGTGGAGACTACTAGGATTCGGTGACGCCCGACCTACCAGCGGCGATAGCCCCGGTAGTAGCGGTGGCCGCGATAGTAGGGACCGCGATAGTAACGTGGCCCGGTGTAGTAGCAGTGCCGACGCCAGCCGCAGCCATATGGGCCGCAGCGCCAGACGCGACGGCAGACATAGGCCACGTCCTGGGCTAATCCGGCGGCGTCCACCGCGGCCGCGATGCCGGCCGGCGAGGATACCGGCATGGCCTCGGCCCGGCTGGGGGCCAGCGAGCCCGCCGCTAGAAGCGCGAGGGTCGCGGCAGTTGCAAGAACGATACGGCGCATTGCTTCCTCCGTTTGCGTCCATTCACGCCTGCTTGAGAACGCGGCTCTCGATAACGTGAAGGACCTCAATAAGTTCAGAATAATACCGGTCGGATTTGGAAGATTGAATGGCCAACCCGTTCATCACTTGTTCATCCCGGGTCGGCGCAGTAGCTAGGCACCATGGGCAAAAGACTGATTCCCCCCGAAAAGGGCCACGTCGAGGAGGTCGCGTTGCGCGAGGCGCTCGAGGAGCGCTACCTCGCTTACGCCCTCTCGACCATCATGAACCGGGCGCTGCCGGACGCGCGCGACGGCTTGAAGCCTGTGCACCGCCGCATCCTGTACGGCATGCGGCTGCTGCGCCTCGATCCCGGCTCAGCCTTCAAGAAGTCGGCCAAGGTCGTCGGCGACGTGATGGGCAATTTCCATCCGCACGGCGACCAGGCGATCTACGACGCGCTGGTGCGCCTGTCGCAGGATTTCGCGCAGCGTTATCCGCTGGTCGACGGGCAGGGCAACTTCGGCAATATCGACGGCGATAATGCTGCCGCGATGCGTTACACCGAGGCACGGCTCACTGAAGTCGCACGTCTGCTGATCGACGGTATTGATGAGGACGCCGTCGATTTCCGCGCCACCTATGACGGCACCAGTGAAGAGCCGGTGGTGTTGCCGGCGGCCTTCCCCAATCTGCTCGCCAATGGCTCCCAGGGCATCGCGGTCGGCATGGCGACCTCGATCCCGCCGCACAACGCGGCCGAGCTGTGCGACGCCGCGCTCTATCTGATCGACAATCCCAACGCGCGCGGCAAGACGCTGTTGAAGTTCGTCAAGGGTCCGGACTTCCCGACCGGCGGCATCGTCGTCGACTCGGCGGATTCGATCGCCGAGGCCTACAGCACCGGACGCGGCTCATTCCGCGTGCGCGCGCGCTGGCACCAGGAAGAAGGCAGCCGTGGCACCTACGTGATCGTCATCACCCAGGTTCCGTGGCTGGTGCAGAAATCGCGGCTGGTCGAGAGGCTTGCGGAGCTGATCAACGAAAAGAAGCTGCCGCTGGTCGCCGACGTGCGCGATGAATCGGCCGAAGATATCCGCCTCGTGATCGAGCCGCGCGCGCGCACGGTCGATGCCGAGCTGTTGATGGAATCGCTGTTCAAGCTCACCGAGCTCGAAAGCCGCATTCCGCTCAACATGAACGTGCTGGTGAAGGGTCGCGTGCCGAAGGTGCTGGGCCTGGCCGAAGTCTTACGCGAATGGCTCGACCACCGGCGCGAGGTTCTGATCCGCCGCTCCAAGCACCGGCAGGCCGAGATCGAGCATCGCCTGGAAGTGCTCGGCGGCTATCTCGTCGCGTACCTGAACCTCGACAAGGTTATCAAGATCATCCGTACCGAGGACGAGCCCAAGCCCGTCCTCATGAAGACCTTCAAGCTCACCGACGTGCAGGCCGACGCCATCCTCAACATGCGTCTGCGCAACTTGCGCAAGCTCGAGGAGATGGAGATCCGCGGCGAGGACAAGGCGCTGCGCGACGAATTGAAGAAGCTCAAAGGCCTGCTCGGCTCCGAGGCGCAGCAGTGGCAGACGATCTCCGGCCAGATCAAGGAGATCCGCGAGAAGTTCGGACCCAAGACCGAGATCGGCAAGCGCCGCACCACTTTCGGCGAGGCGCCGGCGCACGACGAGGCGGCAATCGAAGAGGCAATGGTCGTGCGCGAGCCGATCACGGTGGTCGTGTCGGAGAAGGGTTGGATCCGCGCGCTGCGCGGCCATGTCAGCGATCTGTCCAGCGTTGCCTTCAAACAGGATGACGCGCTGAAGTTCGCATTCCCGACCGAGACCACCGCCAAGATTCTTATTTTTGGCAGTAACGGCCGCTTCTACACCATCGACGCCGCCAAGCTGCCGGGCGGGCGTGGTCATGGCGAGCCGGTGCGATTGTTCATCGATCTGGAAGACGCCGATGTCGTCGCCGCGTTGCCTTATCAGGGCGAGCGCAAGTTCCTGGTGGCGAGCTATCAGGGTAACGGCTTCATCGTGCCCGAGAGCGAAGTGCTCGGCACGACGCGCAAGGGCAAACAGGTCCTCAACCTGAAAGAGCCGGACAAGGCGGCGGCCTTGACGGTTGCCGACGGCGAGTTGGTCGCCGCGGTGGGCGAGAACCGCAAGATGGTGATCTTCGGCATCGAGCAGGTGCCGGAGATGACTAAAGGCCGCGGCGTACGGCTGCAGCGTTATCTGCAGAAGGGCCTGTCGGACATTCTCGTCTTCCAGGCGCAGATGGGCATGACCTGGACGGACGGGGCAGGGCGCTCGTTTACGCTGCCGCTCAAGGAGTTGAAAGAGTGGCGCGGCAACCGCGCCGATGCCGGCCGCATCGTGCCGAAGGGCTTCCCCAAGAGCAACAAGTTCACCGCGCCGGCGACCACCAAGGCGAGCGAGGACTGACCGCGAGAGCGGTCAGCTCGCCACGAACAGCAGCGAGCGGTCGGACGTCTCCAGGAGCGTCGCGGCGGTGTCGCCGAAATAGAGCCGGTCGCCCGGCCGCCGGCCGACGCCCATCACCACCAGATTGTTGCGGCGGCGGTGCATCTCCCTGAGAATCGCCTGGTCGGCGGCAACGTTGGGGCGCACGGCGGTCTTGATGTCGACCTCGTAGGTCTCGGCCAGCTTGACGATGTCCTTGAGGATAGCCTCTTCGTATTGGCGCGAACGCTTGGTTTTGACCTTGCCGGTCTGCGCCACATAGAGCGCGGTGATCGGCGCCTTGGTGGCGCGCGCGATGGCGATCGCGACTTCGGCTGCGCGCCGCGACACGTCGGTGCCGTTTACCGGCACCAGGATGCTGATGCGGCCGCGCAGCGGGTCCTTCACGTGATCGCCGCGCGCGTCGACGACCGCCAGTGGCCCCTCGAAGCCGGCGGCGAGATTGGTGATGTCGTCGCTGAACTCGTTCTTGCGCACCACCAATTTTTCCAGGCCGACCAACATCAGGTCGTAGCCCTTTTGCGCTTCCTCGGCGATGAGCTCGCGCGTGGGCGCGGTCTCGACCACGGTGGTGATGTCGATTGCGCTGTCGGTCTTATCTTGCTCTGCCTTGGAGCGGTCGGTGCGTTCGGCGACGGCCTGCACCGTCTCGGCGGCTTCTTTCACCTTCTCTTCCGCGGCGGCGGCCGCGGCTTTGCCGCCTTTCTTGTCGGGCTTGATGTGCATCACCGTGGTTGGCATCGCATTGTGGCCGGCGATGATGCCGCCCATGCGCGTGGCGAACTTGCCGCTGGGGCTGTCGTCGACCGCCACCAAGAGCCGTTCGAGGTTCGGCACGAAGCCGCGCGCTTCCATGTCCTCGCGCTCGAGCCTGAGCCTCTCCTCCTTGCGCATCGGGATGCGCGAGAGGGCCCAGCGCAAGGTCGGCGGCATGGCCATGGTGGTGATCACCGCCATGGCGACGATCATGGTGAAGAGGTTCTGGTTGAGCGCGCCCATCGATAGGCCGACGGTGGCGATGATGACCTCGGTCGAGCCGCGCGCGTTCATACCGCAGGCGAGCGCGAAACCTTCGCGCCGGGTCAGTCCGCCGAGCTCGGCGCCGACGAAGGCGCCGCCGAACTTGCCGATACTGGCGATGACGATCAGGCCGGCGGTCAGCAGCGCCATGTGCGGGTCGGCGAGGATGGACAGGTCGGCCGACAGGCCGGCAATGCCGAAGAACACCGGCGCGAAGAAGGCGGTGATGAGGCCGCGCACCTGCTCGTCGATATGCTTGGTAAGGATGGGCGATTCACCGACCAGGATGCCGGCAACGAAGGCACCCAGCACCGTGTGCACGCCGATCAGATGCGTGATCAGCGCCATGACGCTCATGATCACAAGGATCGCGGTGATCACGGCGAACTCGCTGACGAAATTGTCGTTCACCCAGCGGATGACGAAGAACACCACGCGCCGGCCGACGGTGAAGCTCGCCACCATGAACAGGATGGTGCCGATCACGCTCTGCGCCACTGACATAGGCTCGATGGCGCCGTGCAAGGCGAGGCTGAAAATGATGGAGACGATGATCCAGCCGATCGAGTCGTCGATGATGGCGGAGGCGAGGATTACCTGGCCGACCACGCGCCGCATGAAATTCATCTCGCGAATGACGACGGCGACGATCTTGACCGAAGCGATCGCCAGCGCGGTGCCGAGGAAGAGCGAGGTGATCAGGCGCTTCTCCGGGTCGGGCAGCATGGAATCCGGCAGCATCTCGCCGAGCGCTACGCCGCAGCCGAAGGGCACGATAATGCCCATGACCGAGGCATAGACCGAGGCGCGGCCGGTCTGCCGCACCAGCCTGAGGTCGGTTTCCATGCCGGTGAGCAGCAACAGCAGCAGAATGCCGAACTGCGAGACGCCGTCGATCATTGCCTTCTGTTCGGGCGTCTTGGGAAACATGGCGTGCTGCCAGTCGGGCACGATCAGGCCGAAGAACGAGGGCCCGAGCAGCAGGCCGGCGACGAGTTGACCCATCACCGCCGGCTGGCCCCAGCGCAGCATGACTTCGCCGAGCAGCCGGCCGACCACCATCAGTGCGACGACCTGCGCGATGAAGATGACTTCCGACGGTGCTTTGTGTACGTCGCCGCCCGGCGCGCCGTTGTTCGGCACCGCGGCGAGCGCCGGCAGAGCGACCAGCGCCACAAGCGCCAGCACCCACAGCCATCGTGTGCGGTGATGTGTCATCACGTGCAGCGCCGCTCCCTTTTTCTCCTCGGTCGGCGGTCGCAGGCGGCCGATGCGGCCGCGCAAAGGCGACGGCCGCGGGATAACGATGCAGCGCGCTGGATGCTCCCCGAACGGCTCTAAACGAGCCTCTGACAACCCGATGGAACCGGGGAGGTTCCACCGGTCGCGCCGCGGCGGGCGGCCGCAGTTTCCAGCGAATTCAGAACCGCATCGAGACGCCGATGAAAGGGTTGAGGCGGTCGGCGGCATCTGTGACACCGACGTTGATGCCGGCATCGAATTGCAGGTTCTTGGTCGCTTGATAAGCGAGGCCGGTCGCCACGATCACGGTCTCGCCGCGCGGATCGCGCGTGCCGAAGCGGCCGGCGATCTCGTAGTAGGTGCTCAGTTGCTCGGTCCAGCCATAGGACAGCGAAGCGCTGGCAAGATATTCTTCATGATAATGCTTGCTGTCGTCGGCGCGCACGATATCGAGCCCGCCATTGAGGCCTAGCGAGAACTTGTCGGAAAGTTTCACCGCGAAAGGCACGATAAAACCGCCGCTCACGGTCTCGGGGCTGATGCCGTTGCCGCGGTCGGTCGGAAAGGTGACGTAGGGGAGGATGGCGAGGGCGGTGTCGCCGGGCTTCTCGAAATTGTCGTTGCCCCAGAAATTGTATTTGGCGCGGATGTCGAGCCCGCCGATGCCTTTCGTGCGGGTTGCTTCGCTGCCGTCGCCGGGCCGCGTGCGCACCATGCCGTAAGGCTGCCAGACGACGTTGACCTCGGCCGAATTTGTTAGGCCAACGCGGACATTGGTGGTGCCGAATTCGTAGGTGTCGCTCACGGCGCCTTCAGCGTCCGGACGCGAGCGCGTGTAGCCGAACAAATTCGTTTCAACTTGGACGCGGCCAGCATCGACCGTGAACGGGCTCTCGGTCGTGTCCGGCCGGTCGGTGGTCAAATCGCGCAGCAGCCGGTCAGGGGTGCGGTTGAAGAGGGTGTATTGGCTCTTGTCGTCGGCGGCTTCTGCCGTGGCTGCAACGGCCGCCCAGAAGGCTAGGCCTGCCGCTAACCCGAGGAGGGGCTTGCTGGCCCCGCCGCCGCCTGTGCCGGTCTCCATCCACCGTTTCGTCAGATCCTGTTGCCTCGCCTGACGCCAAACAGCGCCGCTTCTCGTCAAAAATGCCACGACTTCCTCTTTGCAATTGAAAATCACTCGCAAATAACTTGACGAAGCCGGTTCCGTTTGTCAAATTTTCTGCAACTAATTCGCAACTGCAGTTTTTCCGTAGCATCTCAGCAAGGCCCGTGCGATGACCGTTTCAAGTGAAACCGCCAAGGAACCTTTCGGCCCAATGTCCGGCGACTCCAAAACGAGCTGGCGCACCGCCTCCGGCCAGCCCAGCCTCTCCGAGGTACATTCGACCATTGCCGTGCCGTGGGAGGGATCGTGGTTCCGGCGGCTGATCGCGTTCTCCGGTCCCGGCTACATGGTGTCGGTCGGCTACATGGACCCAGGCAACTGGGCGACCGACCTCGCGGGTGGCTCCAAGTTCGGTTACACGCTGCTTGCGGTCATCATGGTCTCGAACCTGATGGCCATCCTGCTGCAGGCGCTCGCCGCCCGCTTGGGCATCGCCAGCGGCCGCGATCTGGCGCAAGCCTGCCGCGACGCGTTTCCGCGGCCCGTCGGTTTCGTGCTGTGGGTGGCGTGCGAGCTCGCCATCATCGCCTGCGATCTCGCCGAGGTGATCGGCACCGCCATCGCCTTGAAGCTGCTGTTCGGCATTCCGCTCCTCGGCGGTGCGTTGATCACCGCGCTCGACGCGTTCCTGTTGCTGCTCTTGATGAACAAGGGCTTCCGCTTTCTGGAAGCCTTCATCGTCGCGCTGCTGATCGTGATCGCGGTGTGCTTCGGGGTGCAGATCGTCCTGGCGGCGCCGCCGGTTGCCGCTGTGCTGGCCGGTTATCTGCCGTCGAGCGAAATCGTCACCAATCCGGAGATGCTTTACATCGCCATCGGCATCCTCGGCGCAACCGTGATGCCGCATAACCTCTATCTGCATTCCTCGATCGTGCAGACGCGCCGCTTCGAGCGCAACGACGCTGGCCGCGCGCATGCCATCCGCTGGGCGACCGTCGACTCGACGGTCGCACTCATGCTGGCGCTGTTCGTCAACTCGGCGATCCTGATCGTCGCGGCTGCTGTCTTTCACGCCAACGGCAAGGAAGTGACCGAGATCGAGGAGGCCTATGCGCTGTTGTCGCCGCTGTTGGGCGTCGGCATCGCTTCGGTGCTGTTCGCGGTGGCGCTTTTGGCTTCGGGCCTGAATTCGACCGTCACTGCCACGCTTGCCGGCCAGATCGTGATGGAAGGCTTCCTGCGCATTCGCCTACCGCATTGGATGCGGCGATTATTGACGCGCGCCATCGCCATCGTACCGGTAGTGGTCGTCACCGCGCTTTACGGGGAGAGCGGTACCGGCAAGCTTTTGATCCTGAGCCAGGTGATCCTGTCGATGCAATTGCCCTTCGCGGTGATCCCGCTGGTGATGTTCACCGCGGATCGAAAGAAGATGGGGTCGTTCGCGATTTCCCGCCCCGTCGCCGCGCTGGCCTGGCTCGTCGCTGCGATCATCGTGGTGCTGAACGGCAAGCTGCTCTTGGATACGTTCACCGGCAGCTGACCGGCGCCTTACTTCTCGACGCGCGCCCAGCCCGCCGGCATCAGCCGTTCCTGCGGCAGGAAGCGGCCTTTGTAGTCCATCTTGCGCGAACCCGGCACCCAATAGCCGAGGTAGACATAGGGCAGGCCCATCTTCAGCGCGCGCTGGAGATGGTCGAGGATCATGAAGGTGCCGAGCGATCGGTCCGCCTCGGCCGGATCGAAGAACGAATAGACCATCGACAGGCCGTCGCTGAGCACGTCGCTCAGCGCCACCGCCATGAGCTGGCCGTGGCCGCGGCCGTTGATGCCGCTATCGGGGCCGCGCCGGCGATACTCGACCACGCGGGTATCGACGTGACTGTCCTCGATCATCATCGCGTAGTCGAGCACGGTCATATCGGCCATGCCGCCGTCGCGATGGCGCGCATCGAGATAGCTGCGAAAGACGGAATACTGCTCGGATGTCGGTGCGGGCGAACGCATCTCGCCGATCAGATCGGCATTGCGCTCGGCGATGCGCCGCATGCTGCGCGAAGGCTCGAAGTCGGCCGCCACCACCCGCACCGATACGCAGGCGCGGCAGGTCTCGCAGGCCGGCCGGTAGGCGATCGATTGGCTGCGGCGGAAGCCGCCATGCGTGAGTAGGTCGTTCAACTCGCCGGCGCGCTCGCCCACCAGATGGGTGAACACCTTGCGCTCTTCCTGGCCGGCCAGATAGGGGCAGGGGGAGGGCGCCGTCAGGTAGAACTGGGGCGTATCGCGCGAATGCTGGGTCACTAATCAGGCCATCTCACTGGCGCCGGGCGAGCCCGGCGCAACGACTTGCTCTGTTGCCCCTTGAGTCGATCTAGCATTGCGCGGTGCCCGGCTGCCGTCAAAGGTTGATTATACAGCCCCGTATCCTGCCCCATTCGCTCTTAACATGGCGGCCCGTTCGGAATTGTTAATGATCACGGTGCCGAGCAGGATGTCGTGCAGGAGGCGCCGCCGCTCGTTGAAAAAGGCGACCAGCAGGATGAAGGGGGTGAGCGCCGAGATCGAGATCCAGAACACGATGGCGTGCACGGCACCGAGCACGAAATAGGCCGGCGCGCCGTACCAAGTTCGCATCTCCAGATCCATCACCCGCATGCCGATGGTGGCCGAGCGCGGGCTGCCCAGGGTGGCGCCGAAATAGATGAGCGCCCAGACCACCGCGCCGGGCGGTAACAGCCAATAGAGCGCGAAGCCAAGTCCCAGCGTGACGATGCCGAAGGCAAAGATGAACATCGCCGCCAGTACCACCGGGATGGAGATGATGATGAAGTCGATGACGAAGGCGACCACCCGGCGCGCGAGCACACCTTCGAATAGTTCTGGGTTGCGCACCGGGTCGTAGGCGTGCGGCTTGATATCGATCGGCATGGCTATCAACCCCCCATCGAGCCTCGAGCCCCCAAAGATAAGCCCGGAAAAGAGGCGCCGCCAGGGCGGTTGCCCGGTTGGCAGCCGTGCCCGGCTTGCGGCATGGTGCGCCCAATCCGGAGGTTACCTTGCCCGTCACGCTTGCCGATGTCGAAGAAGCCCGCCGCGTCATCAAAGGTGCGGTGCTGCGCACCCCCATGCTGCCGGCGCCGAAATTGTCGGCGCTCGCCGGCGCGGAGGTTTTCGTCAAATACGAGAATCTGCAGGTCACCAATTCGTTCAAGGATCGCGGCGCGCTGGTAAAGTTGTCCTCGCTCAGCGAGGCCGAACGGGCGCGCGGCGTCATCGCCATGTCGGCCGGCAATCATGCCCAGGCGGTGGCCTATCATGCGGCTCGGCTCGGCATTCCGGCCACCATCGTGATGCCGGTGACCACGCCCTTCGTGAAGGTGGCGTCCACGCGGTCGTACGGTGCCGAGGTGGTGCTCGACGGCGAAACGGTCGCTGAAGCGCAGGCCCGCTGCGAGGCGCTCAAGGCTGAGCGTGGACTGACGCTGGTCCACCCTTATGACGACGCGCATGTGATCGCCGGGCAGGGCACCATCGCGCTCGAAATGCTGGAAGAGGTACCAAACCTCGACGTGCTGGTGATTCCGATCGGCGGCGGCGGGCTGATCGCCGGCAACGCGATTGCCGCGCGTGCCGTCAAACCAAGTATCGAAATCGTCGGCGCGGAAGCCGCGCTCTATCCCTCGGTATGGAACGCGCTGCATAACGAGAGCCGTCCGATCGGCGGGCCGACCTTGGCGGAAGGCATCGCGGTCAAGAACGTCGGCGCCCGCACCTTGCCGGTGATCCGCGAACTGGTGGCCGATGTCCTGCTGGTGGACGAAGTCGCGCTCGAGCGCGCGGTCAATCTCTATCTCACCTTGCAGAAGACGATGGCGGAAGGCGCTGGCGCCGCCGGGCTTGCCGCGTTGCTGGCCGAGCCGACGCGCTTTAAGGGCAAGCGCGTCGGGCTGATCCTGTCCGGCGGCAATACCGATCCGCGCATGCTGGCCTCGATCATGGTGCGGGAGCTGGCGCGCGAGAGCCGCATCGTCTCGTTCCGGCTGAGCATTCCCGACCGGCCTGGCGTGCTCGGCGTCATCGCCACGCGTCTCGGCGCGTTAGGGGCCAACATTTTGGAGGTCGAGCATCGGCGGCTGCTGCTCGATGTGCCGGCCAAGGGTGCCAAGCTCGACGTCACCATCGAGACGCGCGATGCCGCCCACGCCGAGGAAATCCTCAAGGCGCTCGCCGACGACGGCTATCAGCCGGCGCACATCGAGGCCGGCGCGCTCATGGACTGAGGCGGATTTCGTAGCACGCGCATCACATGGTGACGCGGCAACGAAGCATGGATATCGCGTCTCAAACGCGTCACGGCGAATTTTATTTTTGGCTTTGACAAGCCTTCGGTGTGACGCCACATCCAGGCGGTCATGTTCGATGAAGCACCGCTATCGGCAACCGAAACGTCGCTTACGCCGGACGAGCCGTCGCTCGATCTGGCCCACGAAGCAACAGCGCTCGCACGCGCGATGGCCGGTCTTGCGCCGCGTGAGCGGCTGGCGCTCGCGCGCAGCGCATTGCCGGGCCGCATCGTTTTCACGCACGGTTTCGGCATCGAGGGCCAGTTGCTCTTTCATTGGATTTGCGAGGCCAATCTCGACATCGACGTCGTGACCATCGACACCGGCCGTCTGTTTCCCGAGACCTACGATCTGTGGCGCAAGACCGAGGCGCGTTACGGCCGGCTCATTCGTCCGATCTATCCCGATGCCACGGCGCTGGAGCGCTTGGTCGCCCGCGACGGCATGTACGGCTTCTACGAGTCGGTCGAGGCGCGTCATGCATGCTGCGACGTGCGCAAGGTGCGGCCGCTTGAAGTGGCGTTGGCGGACGCGCAAGGCTGGTTGACCGGCGTGCGCGCGGATCAAACCGACACCCGTCACGCCGCGAGCCTTGCCGGCTTCGAGCGGAAACGCCGCATCATCAAGATCAATCCGCTCCTCGACTGGACGCGCGCGCGCGTGCTGGAAGAGATCGCGGCGCACGACGTGCCGATCAATGTGCTGCACGCGAGAGGCTTTGCGTCCATCGGCTGCGAGCCCTGCACGCGCGCCATCAAGCCCGGTGAGCCCGAGCGCAACGGTCGCTGGTGGTGGGAGCAGGACGGCAACCGCGAATGCGGCCTGCACCTGCCGCGCCAGGCGGGTTGACGCCTACGCCGCCGAGGACTGCGTCTGCGCCGCCGCCGACTTCAGGTTCAGTTGCTGCAGCGTCGGGTCGCTCTTGTGCACCGCGAGCAGATTGATGCCGGCATCGATCACCTCATAGCCGCGCTCGGCGAGCCAGGCGCGCAACTGGTCGCGGCCTGACTTGATCTGCTCGATCAGCAGGACCGGCCGGCAACGCTCGATCGACTGGCGGGCGCCTTCCAGCGCCTCCATCTCCATGCCCTCGACGTCTATCTTGATGAGATCGAGGCGCGTGAGCTTGAGGTCGTCGAGCGCCAGCTTCTGCACCGGCACCAGCTTGGAATCCGAGTAGTCGATCGGCTGGCCGATAAACTCGTTGTTGTCGCTCTTGCGCAACTCCAGGCTGCCGAAGCTCGAGGCCTTGAGATAGTCCGGCTGCGGGATGTTCATCACGCCGGATTCGGACGACACCGCCGCGTGCATGGCAATGGCGTTGAAGGCGTTGTTGACGGCGATGTTGCCGGCGAGCGCGTAATAGATGCGTTCCTGCGCCTCGACGGCGATCACCGAGCCCCAGCCGGTCATCGCGGTCGCCCATTCTACCGTGTGCACGCCGATATTGGCGCCACAGTCGATCGCCACTGCCCCGTCGCCGAAGAAGCGCCGTCGCATCTCGAGTAACTGCACCGCGAGTTCCACCTCCACCGGATCGAAGCAGCCGCGCTCCAGGAGCTGGTAGCCCACGCCGATGCCGCCGCCGTCCTGCATGCGGTAATCGAAGCGGTTGACGATCATCGTCCCGTGATTTGACGAGGCGAGAACGAACGCGAGCTTGCGTCCGACGTTGCGCATGAAGACGCTCCTTACGGCAGGAAATGCGTGGACGCGGCGGGCACGAGGGACGCCTTACGGCACGGGCGGCGAGGCCGCGCCATGCGAATCATGAAACCAGCTTAGTGCGAATGGCGGCGGCCGGGTACCCGTGCCTGCGGGCTCCAAGATTGCGCCGATTGACGGCGGCAACCGGCGCAATAGCGTTTCTGGCGTGGTGATTCGCGGCATCCTGTGCGGCGTGCAACGACGAAGGCGCAATCTGAATGAACGCCCCTGCATCGAAATTGTCGCTCGCGCTCGACCGCGCCGTGTCGGCCTATCGCGGCGGTCAATTGGCCGAGGCCGAGGAGATCTGCCGCAAGATCGTCGCCACCAAGCGTAACTTCTTCGACGGTCTTTATGTGCTCGCGGTGGTTCAGGCCGCTGCCGGCAAATACGAAGAGGCCGTGGCAAACTACAATCGCGCGCTGGCGGTGCAGCCCAAGCACGCCGAAGCGCTGTCCAATCGCGGCAACGCGTTGAAGGCCTTGCAGCGTTTCGACGAGGCGCTCGCCAGTTACGACCGGGCGCTCAGCGCTCGACCGGACTATGCCACGGGCCACTCGAACCGCGGCGCCGTTCTCTCCGAGATGAAACGGCTGCCGGAGGCGCTTGCCGCGTACGACCGTGCGCTTGCGCTGCAACCTAACCACGTCGAGGCGCTCTACAATCGCGGCCACGTCCTGCATGGGCTCAAGCGTTACGAGGAAGCGCTTGCCGCCTACGACCGCGTGCTTACCTTGCGGCCCGATCTTGCCGCAGCTCACGTCAATCGCGGCAATTCGCTCAATGAGCTGAAGCGGCCTGACGAGGCTCTTGCCAGCTTCGAGCGTGCGCTGACCATGCAGCCGAACCTCACCGAGGCGCACGCCAATCGCGGCTTGGCGCTGCATGCGCTCGGCCGCTTCGACGAAGCCATGGCGAGCTTCGACCGGGCGCTCGCGTTATGGCCTGACTATCCGATCGCGCACTACAACCGCGGTTCCACGTTGCATGCCCTCAAGCGCTACGAAGAAGCGGTGGCGAGCTATGACCGCGCCATTGCCGTCAAGCCGGACTATGCCGCGGCGCATTCCAATCGCGGTGCCAGCCTCTACGAGATGACGCGCTTCGACGACGCCTTGGCGAGCTACGACCGCGCGCTCGTTGCCGAGCCCGATTTCCCCGATGCGCATTGGAACGAGGCGTCGCTCAGGCTTTTGACCGGCGACTTCAAGCGCGGCTTCGCCGAGTACGAATGGCGCTGGACCTATGAGCGGCTGGCGCCGGCCAAACGCGAGTATCCGCAGCCGCAGTGGCGCGGCGAGGATATCGCCGGCCGCACCGTACTGCTCTACAGCGAGCAGGGGTTTGGCGACACGATCCAGTTCAGTCGTTACGCCACTTTGGTGGCCGCGCGCGGGGCGCGGGTCATCCTCGAAGTCGAAGGCCCGATGCAGCGGCTGATGCAATCGCTGCCCGGGCCCGCCGAGGTGCTGATCAAAGGCAGTCCGCTGCCGGATTTCGACCTGCATTGTCCACTCATGAGCTTGCCACTGGCCTTCGGTACGGAGCTGGCAACAGTTCCGGCGCAAACGCCGTATCTGAGCGCGCCGGCAGAGGCGGTGGCGGCCTGGCAGGCAAAGCTGCCGCAGGATGGCCGCCGCAAGATTGGGCTGTGCTGGTCGGGCAACGCCGCGCATCAGCGCGACCGCGACCGCTCAATCGCTTTCGACGCGCTGGCGCCGTTGCTGGATGCCGAGGCCGCCTTTGTCGTGGTGCAGAAGGATATCCGTTCGGACGATGTCGCGGCGCTTAACGCCCGCAGTGACATTCTCCAGGTCGGCGATACGCTCGGCGACTTCGCCGACACGGCGGCGCTCATTGAAACGCTCGATCTGGTCATCACGGTCGACACCAGCATCGCCCATCTCGCCGGCGCGCTCGGCAAGCCGGTGTGGATTCTCCTGCCGCGCATTCCCGACTGGCGCTGGCTGCTCGATCGCGACGATAGCCCCTGGTATCCGACCGTGCGCCTGTTCCGGCAGGACGGCAGCGCGGCCTGGCCAAGCACCATCGCGCGCGTGCGCGCCGCGCTCACCGAATTCCTGTCGCGCTGATTAGCGCTGCATCGCTCGCCAGACACGCTCCGGCGTCGCTGGCATCTCGATGTGCTTGACGCCGAACTCCGACAGCGCATCGACGATGGCGTTGGTCACGGCGGGGAGGGCGCCAACGGCGCCGGCTTCGCCCGCGCCCTTGACCCCAATGGGATTGGTCTTGGTCGGCACCGGGTTGCTCTCGACCTTCATCGCCGGGAAATCATGCGCGTGCGGCATGGCGTAGTCCTGGAACGACGCCGTCACGAGCTGGCCCGACGCATCGAAATGGATGTCCTCCATCAGCGCCTGGCCTGCGCCCTGCGCGATGCCGCCGTGGATCTGCCCATGCAGAAGCTTGGGATTGAGCACGGTGCCGACATCATCGACGACGACGTAGCGCACGATCTCAGTCTTGCCGGTCTCGGGATCGATTTCGACCTCGCAGATGTGGCAGCCGTTCGGGTAGTTCGCGACCGTGCCGGTATAGACCGCATTGGCGGTCAGCCCCGGTTCCATGCCCTTGGGCAGATTGTTCGGATCGGCCGCCGCGCGCGCGATCTCAGAGACGGTGAGCGTGCGGTTGGTCTTCGGCGTCGTGAACACGCCTTCGTCGAAGGAAAGGTCGCTCTCCTCGACCTTCAGCATATGCGCGGCGATTGTCCGCGCCTTGGTGACGATCTTCTCGCTCGCCATGGTGAAGGCCGAGCCACCCATGCCGGCCGAGCGCGAGCCGGAGGTGCCTTCGCCGAAGAAGATCTGGTCGCTGTCGCCCTGCACGTAGTGGACTTCTTTCGGGTCGAGGCCGAGCCGGTCGCAGACGATCTGCTTGAACACCGTCTCGTGGCCTTGGCCTTGGCTGAGCGAGCCGGCGAGCAGGGTGGCCGAGCCGTTACGGTCGAAGCGCACTTCGGCGGACTCCACGCCCGGCGCCGCCGCGCGCTCGATGGTGTTGGAGAGGCCGAAGCCGCGCAGCTTGCCGCGCTTTTTCGACTCCGCCTTGCGCGCCTTGAAGCCCTTGGCGTCGGCGAGCGCCAGCGCCATGTCCATGTTCTTCTCGAACTCGCCGTTGTCGTACGTGAACGTGAGGCCGGTCTTGAACGGCATCGCGCTCGGCGGGATGTAATTGCGCCGGCGCAGCTCCGCCGGATCGATGCCGAGGTCGTCGGCGGCAATGTCGACCATGCGCTCGATGACGAAGCCGGCTTCGGGTCGGCCGTTGCCGCGGTAGGGGCGGATCGGATTGGTGTTGGTGAACACCGCCGAGATGTCGACGTAGATCGCCGGCGTGCGGTAGACGCCGGCGAGCGAGCCGGCGTTGAACACGAAAGCCGGCATGGCATTCTGCAGATAGGCGCCGATGGCGGCGGTGTTCTTCACCCGCAGGCCGAGGAAGATGCCGTCCTTGTCGAGCGCGAGTTCGGCGGTCGTGACGTTGTCGCGGCCCTGCGCATCGCTTAAGAAAGCTTCCGTGCGCGTGCTCACCCACTTCACCGGCCGCCCGGTGAGCTTGGAGGCGAGTAGGACCAGCGGTGCCTCGTTGAAGATCGGCGACTTCATGCCGAAGGCGCCGCCGACATCGCCGGTGACGATGCGGATCTTGCTGTCCGGCACCTTGATGACCTTGGACAGGTCGGCGCGCACCGGATGCACGCGCTGCAGGCCGTTGTAGAGCGTATAGCGGCCGTCGGCGGCGTTGTAGTCGCCGACCGCGCCGCGCGGCTCCATGGAGGCGGCGGTGACGCGGTTGATGACGAACTCGCCTTTCACCACATGCGCGGCTTGCGCGAAGGCGGCATCGGTCTTGGCTTTGTCGCCAACGAGTTCGACGAAGCAGACGTTATCGGGACATTCCTCCCATACGCGCGGCGCGCCGGACGCGGCCGCCTGTGCGGTGGACACGACCGCCGGCAGGTCCTCGTAATCGACCGCGATCATCTCGGCTGCGTCCTGCGCCTGCGCCAAGGTTTCGGCGACGACGAAGGCAACGCAATCGCCGACCCAGCGTACGGTGTCCTCGGCGAGGATCGGATAGCGCGGCTTGTACATCGGCGAGCCGTCGCGGCGCTTGTGGCCGCCCGGCACCGGCAGATCGCTCCAGCCGGCCGCCTTGATGTCGGCTGCGGTGAGCACCGCCAGCACGCCCGGCGCGGCCTTCGCCGCTTCGATGTCGAGGCTCAGGATCTTCGCGTGCGCGCGTTGCGCCCGCACGACCACGCCATGCGCCATGCCGGGCAGCTTGATGTCGTCGATATAGCGCCCGCCGCCGCGCAACAGACGCGGATCCTCGAAGCGCGATACGCCCTGACCGACGGCGAATTCACCCATGGCATTTCAACCTTGTTATGGAGAAGGCCGCCGTTGCGGCGGCCCGAAAGGAGAGGACTTGCGGCCGTTCAGCCTTGTTTTAGTTTTTCCGCCACGCGCGGCGCGAAATAGGTGAGCACGCCGTCGCAGCCGGCGCGCTTGAAGCCGATCAGGCTCTCCCACATCGCGCGCTCGCCGTCGAGCCAACCATTCTGCGCCGCGGCCATGATCATCGCGTATTCGCCCGACACCTGATAGGCGAAGGTCGGCATGGCGAAGGTGTCCTTCACGCGCCGCACGATGTCGAGATAGGGCATGCCCGGCTTGACCATGATCATGTCGGCGCCTTCGGCGATATCGAGCGCGACCTCGCGCAGCGCTTCGTCGGAATTGCCGCAGTCCATCTGATAGGTGCGCTTGTCGCCCGACAGCGCCTTGGCCGAGCCGACGGCGTCGCGGAACGGACCGTAGAAGGCCGAGGCATATTTCGCCGCATAGGCCATGATCGACACGTCGAGGAAATTCGCCTGGTCGAGCGCTTTGCGGATCGCGCCGACACGGCCGTCCATCATGTCGGAGGGCGCGATGATGTCGCAGCCGGCCTCCGCCTGCGTGAGCGCCTGCTTGACCAGCACCGCCACCGTCTCGTCGTTGAGGATGACGCCGTCCTTGATCAGCCCGTCATGACCGTGGCTGGTGAAGGGATCGAGCGCCACGTCGCACAAGACGCCGATGTCCGGCACTTCCTTCTTGATGGCGCGGATGGCGCGGCAGACGAGATTGTCCGGGTTGAGCGCCTCGCTGCCCGTCTCGTCGCGCAGCGACGGGTCGGTGTAGGGGAACAGCGCGATGCAGGGGATGTTCAGCTCGGCGGCGCGGACGGCCTCGCGCGCGACCTGATCGACCGAGAGCCGCTCGACGCCCGGCATCGAGGCAACCGGCTGGCGCGCATTGTCGCCGTCCATGACGAACAGCGGCCAGATCAGGTCGTCGGCGGTGACGACGTTTTCCCGCACCAGGCGCCGCGCCCATTCCGAGCGCCGGTTGCGCCGCATGCGCACGGTGAGGTCGAGCGAGGCGCCCTGCGCTTCGCGGGTATCCGGCTCGATCGGCGTAAAGCCGATCGAACGCTGCAAGGGGCGGCCGAACTTGATTGCCATGGGGCGTCTCCTGGCGCCGTTTTAGCGGGTCGGAGCGCCCGGCGCTACCGGGCGGTGGCTTAGCCGGTCTGCGGCGCGTTCATTGCCGCCTGCCGCTCCATCTCGGCCGCCGCCCTCAGACTGTCGCCGTCGCGGTAGATCGAGGCCACTGCCAAGACGCGCCCGTTCAGCCGGTAGCGCGCCACGCAGTCGCGCTGCATCACGTCGCCGTCGATGTCGATTTTGTCCCATTTCTCGGCATGGCCGACATAATTGATCGGCACGTCGTAATGCTGGCTCCAGAAGAAGGGCACGGCGCGGTAAGGCGTCGGCTGGCCGAGCATGTTGAGGGCCGCCACCTGGCCCTGGCGCTCGGCCACCACCCAATGCTCGACGCGGATGCGCTCGCCGGTGAGCGGATCGGGCCAGCGGGCGATGTCGCCGGCGGCATAGATGTGGGGCGCGCTGGTTTGCAGATACTCATCGACGCTGACGCCGCGGTCGATAGCCAGCCCGGCTTTTTCAGCGAGCGAAAGACGCGGCCGCACGCCGACGCCGACCACGACTAGATCGGCGGCCAGGGTCGCGCCGCTCTTGAGCGTCACGGCGTCTTTGCCGACGGCGGTGACGCCTTCCTCGAGGTGGAAGATGACACCGTGCTCTTCATGCAGCTTGCGCACGAACTCGCCGAGCTCCGGGCCGAACACGCGCTCCAGTGGGCGCTTCTCTGGTGCCACCACGTGCACCTCGATGTCGCGGGCGCGCAGCGACGCGGCGGCCTCCAGGCCGATGAAGCTCGCGCCGATCACTACCGAACGCTTCGCACCCTTAGCCTTGGCGATGATGGCGCGGCTGTCATCGAACGAGCGCAGCACATGCACATGCGGCAGATCGGCGCCTGGGATTGGCAAACGCACCGGCTCGGCACCGGTCGCGAGCAATAGCTTATCGAAGGAGAGCGTCGCGCCGTCGCCGAGCGTCAGCTTACGCGCGGCAACATCGAGCGCCTTCACATCGGTTTTCAGCTTCAACGTGATCTTGTTCTCCACGTACCAATCGTCGCCGCGCAGCGGCACCCAGTCTTCCGGCGCGCTGCCGGCGAGATAATCCTTCGACAGATTGGGCCGATCGACCGGCGCGTCGTCGCCGTTGGAGATCATGGTGATGCGGCCTGCAAAGCCGCGCCGCCGTAGCATCTCGGCCGCGGCAAAGCCGGCCGCGCCACCGCCGACGATGACGAAGTGATCGGAGGTGGAGCCGGTCGCCTTCGGCGCGGGGATTGTCTTCGTCGCGCCGACGGTGATGCGGCCGTCCTTCTCCTCGACCTGCCAGCAGGTGAGCGGGCTCAGCGCCGGCGCGGCCAAGGCCTCGCCGCTGCGCAGGTCGAAGCAGGCGTGGTGCCAGGGACAGCGGATGGTATCGCCGACGACGAGCCCTTCCGCGAGCGGGCCGTGGTAATGCGTACACTGCGCGCCGACCGCCGACACGGTGCCGCCATGCCGTACCAGCAGCACGGCCTCGTCGCCGATATGGCCGCTGACAATGGCGCCTTCGGCGAGATCGGCGGAAGGGATGCCCGCGGCGAGGTCCGGCCCGCCGGGCTTCTGGTTGTCCTCAGTCATCGCAAGTCCTCCCGCTGCGAAATGAGCCTACCGCTTTTGGCCGCGCCTCGCCCCGGTTGCCGGGGTGGGGCCGCCCTTGCTAAGCGGGTAAGGCGAGGGTGGTTCCATGGACTTCGACTTCACCGAAGAGCAACGCGCCTTCCAGGCGACCGCGCGCCAGTTCGCGCGCGATGAGATGATGCCTTACGTCCGTGACTGGGATGAGAACGAGACCTTCCCGGAAGAGGCGCTGCGCAAGGCGGCTTCCCTCGGCTTCGGCGGCATCTATGTGAAGGAAGACGTGGGCGGCTCGGCCTTGAGCCGGCTCGATGCAGCGATCATCTTCGAGGAGTTGTCGCAAGGCTGCACCTCGACTGCGGCCTACATCTCTATCCACAACATGGTGGCCTGGATGATTGATGCCTATGGCAGCGAGGAACTGCGCCAAAAGCATCTGCCCAAGCTCTGCAGTATGGAGCATTTCGCGAGCTACTGCCTGACCGAGCCTGGCGCGGGCTCGGATGCCGCGAGCCTGACCACCAAGGCGTGCCGCGATGGCGACTTTTATGTGCTCGACGGCGCCAAGGCCTTCATCTCCGGCGGCGGCCGCTCGGACATCTATCTCGTGATGGCGCGCACGGGCGAGGGCGGCCCGCGCGGCATCACCTCGATCCTGGTGGAGAAGGGTACGGCAGGGCTCTCGTTCGGCGCGCAGGAGAAGAAGCTCGGCTGGAAGACGCAGCCGACCTCGATGGTCATCTTCGAGAACTGCCGCGTGCCGGCCTCGAACCGCGTTGGCAAGGAAGGCGAGGGCTTCAAGATCGCCATGGCCGGCCTCGACGGCGGGCGTTTGAACATCGGCGCGTGCTCGCTCGGCGGCGCGCAGTTCTGTCTCGACCGCACCATCGAGTACATGAAAGAGCGCAAGCAGTTCGGCACGCGGCTCGCCGACTTCCAGGCGCTGCAATTCCGCATGGCCGACTACGCCACCGAGCTGGAAGCCGCGCGTCTCTTGCTGTACCGCGCCGCCGTCGCCGTCGGCGAGAAGGAAGGCCACGCCACGCGCCTCGCCGCGCAGGCCAAGCGTCTTGCCACCGACACCGGCTTCGATGTCGTCAATGGCTGCCTGCAGATGCACGGCGGTTACGGCTATCTGCGCGATCATCCGATCGAGCGGGTGCTGCGCGACGTGCGCGTGCATCAGATTCTCGAAGGCACCAACGAGATCATGCGCCTGATCGTTTCGCGCGCGATGCTGGGGAACTGACCATGACAGCCGTGCTCTGGAGCGGGGAACTGGCGTTGGTGACGGGGGCGATGTTTGCCGGCGCGGCGATCTATATCAACATCGCCGAGCAGCACGCGCGCCTGCAGCTCGACGACCGCGCGCTGCTCATCGAATGGAAGCCGAGCTACAAGCGCGGCTTCATGATGCAGGCGAGTCTTGCCGTCATCTCCGGCGTGCTCGGTGTTCTCGCCTTCCTCCTGAGCTACGACTGGCGCCGGCTCGTGGGGGCCGCGCTCATCCTCGCCAATTGGCCCTATACGTTGTTCATCCTCATGCCGACCAACAAGTTGCTGGAAGGCACGGCGCCGGAAGCGGCCAATGAGGTCACGCGCGGGTTGATCGAACAATGGGGCCGGCTGCATGCCGTGCGCAGCGCCTTGGGTCTGCTCGCGACCGTCGCGTATTTGTGGGCGTTCACCTGATGGACGCTGAAATTCTCTTCGAGCGGCGGGGTGCCGCCGGTCTCGTCACGCTCAACCGGCCGAAAGCGCTCAATGCGGTCAGTCACGCCATGGTGCTGGCTTTGCGCGCGCAACTCGAAGCTTGGGCCAATGATGACGCCGTCACGCGCGTGATCGTCACCGGCGCCGGCGAGCGTGCTTTCTCCGCTGGCGGCGACATCCGCGCGCTCTATGACCTCGGCATCGCCGGCCGCCACCAGGAAGCGCTACAATTCTGGGCCGACGAATATCCGCTCAACGCGCTCATTAAGAGCTACCGCAAGCCCTACATCGCGCTGATCGACGGCATCGCCATGGGCGGCGGCATCGGCGTCTCGGTGCACGGCTCGCACCGCGTCGCCGGCGATCGCTGCTCCTTCGCCATGCCGGAGGTCGGCATCGGCTTCTTTCCCGATGTCGGCGCCACCTGGTTTCTGCCGCGCATGCCGGGCGAGCTAGGGGCCTATTGCGCGCTGACCGGCGAGCGCTTCAACGCCGCCGACGGCGTCGCCTGCGGCCTCGCCACGCATCGCGTCTCCTCGGCGCGTTTTCCGAAACTGGTCGAAGCCTTGACCGGCACGGTCTCGGTCGACGCCGTACTTGCCGCTTTTGCCGAGCCGGCAGGGGAGGGGCCGGTCATGGCGCACAAGACTGCGATCGACCGCCTGTTCAAAGGCGACAGCGTCGAGGGGATCCTCTGCGCGCTCGACCGCGAGGCCACGTCAGAGAGCGCCGATGCTGAATGGGCGGGCAAGACCGCTGCCACAATCAATGCCAAATCGCCGACCAGTCTGAAAGTTGCGCTGGCGCAGGTGCGCCGCGGCGCGACGTACGATTTCGCCGCGTGCATGCGCGCCGAATTCCGCATAGTGTCCCGCATCATCCATGACAAAGACTTCTACGAGGGCGTGCGCGCGGTGATCGTCGACAAGGATAACAAGCCGCGCTGGAACCCGGCCGTGCTCGCCGATGTGAGCGACGCCGAAGTCGAGCGCCATTTCGCGCCGCTCGAAGGCGGAGACCTTGCCCTGCCATGATCGACCGCGTCGACACCGACGATCTGCGCAACCTCGAGCCCGTACACGAGCACGAGGAGGAGGGGCCCGGCCGCTGGACCAAGCGGCTGGTGCTGTTCCTGCGCGTGATGGCGGCGGTGTCGATGGTGAAGGGCCTTTATCACTGGGCGCGCGTCGTCGGCATCGGCGCCGGCGACGAGCTGTTCGAATATCATTCCATCGCCTGGCAGACAGCGACCGTGTTCTTCGCGGTGATCGATCTCGTCGCCGCCGTCGGCCTGTGGCTCGCCGCCGCCTGGGGCGCGGTGATCTGGCTGATGTCGATTGCCTCGATGCTGGCGGTCGAAATATTTTTCCCGCAGGTATTCGGCGGCGGGCTTTTGACCGGCATGCTCGAATTCGGATTGTTGGCGTTTTACCTCGTGCTCGCCGTCAAGGCGGCGCAGGAAGCGCCGCCGTGAAAGAAGACAACAGGAGAGGGACGTCATGGCGCGGATCGGATTCATCGGGCTCGGCAATATGGGGCTGCCGATGGCGCAGAACCTCATCAAGGCCGGTCATCAGGTCGAAGGCGTTGACGTCAATCCCGCCTCGGTCGAGAAGCTCAAGGCCGCCGGCGGCGTCGGCGTCGAGACGGCGAAGATCGCCGCCGCGCGCGCCGACGTCGTCATCACCATGCTGCCCTCCGGCAAGGAGGTGCGCGCGCTCTATCTGGGCGCAAACGGCATCATCGAGAACGCCAATCCCGGCACGCTGCTGATCGACTGCTCGACCATCGATGTCGACAGCGCGCGCGCGGTGGCAAGCGAAGCCGAGAAGCGTGGCCTGCTGATGCTCGACGCGCCGGTGTCGGGCGGCGTCGGCGGCGCCACCGCCGGCACGTTGACCTTCATGGTTGGCGGTTCGACGCAGGCCTTCACGCGCGCAGAGTCGGTCCTCGATAAGATGGGCAAGACCATCGTGCATGCCGGCGGGGCAGGGAACGGCCAGGCGGCGAAGATCTGCAACAACATGATCCTCGGCATCTCGATGATCGCGGTGTCGGAAGCCTTCGTGCTCGGCGAGAAGCTCGGCCTCGAACATCAGAAGCTGTTCGATATCGCCTCGAAGTCGTCCGGCCAGTGCTGGTCGCTCACCACCTATTGCCCGGTGCCCGGTCCGGTGCCGACCTCGCCGGCCAACCGCGACTATCAGGCGGGCTTCACCGCGGCGATGATGCTGAAGGATTTGAAACTCTCGCAGGATGCCGCGAAAGCCGCGGGCGCGACGACGCAGCTCGGCGCCGACGCGGCCAAGATCTATTCACACTTCGTTGAAAGCGGGGAGGCGGGACGCGACTTCTCCGGCATCATAAGGTTTATACGCGGGTAACTTTGTTGGCCGCGGCGCCGCGTGCGTGCCGCAAAATCCAGCGCGTAGCGGCGCAGATTTGCGTTTCGTTCTGCGTTTTCCACAGCGTTTGGCGCTCCACGCGCTTCGTTGTCACGATTGAGGTGAATCGAATCTTTCCGCGATCGCTTCAATTCGCGCCGACAACGAAGCGTTCACCGTTTCAAATAAACCTAATATTGATGCTGTTATTTAAGCCGTTTTTAGACCCGGCCTCATAGATTGGCCCCACTGGAGCGAGGAAAACAGGGCCTCGTTACCGGGGACGTGTAAGACAATAAACGCAAGGGGCGTTGAACATGAAAGCCGTTGCCAAGACGGTCGAGCCCGCCGAACGCGAGGCGCGCTTTGATCACATCCGACCGCTCTATCTCGAAGCTTTGACTCTCGTGGAGCGGCTGCATCGCCGCTTGCTCGACGTCATCAAGGACGAATTCGATCGTCGTGGCCGTTCCGACATCAACTCGGTGCAGGCGCTGCTGCTCTATAACATCGGCGACAAGGAATTGACCGCCGGCGAGCTGCGCACGCGCGGTTACTATCTCGGCTCCAACGTGTCGTACAATCTGAAGAAGCTCGTCGAGATGGGCTTCCTCGATCACCAGCGCTCGCGCGTCGATCGCCGTTCGGTCCGCATCAAGCTGACCGACAAGGGCCGCGACGTGCGCGACATCGTCGAGACGCTCTATCAAAAGCACGTGCGCACCGTTGAGCAGGTCGGCGGCATCAATGCCGACGAGTTCGCCACGCTCAACAAATCGCTGCACCGGCTCGAGCGGTTCTGGACCGACCAGATCCTCTATCGGCTCTAAGTTTCACAGCGCGTACTGGCGGAACGACTTGCCCCGGCTGCGACAGCGGCCGGGGTTTTGTCGCGATCAACGGCGTTTCCGATGGCGTAAACGGCGGTGCCTGTTTGACACGCGCGGTGGCGGAACCGAATAGTGGCGGCGAGCCCGTTCCGGAATGCGCCGTATGCCGCCCATCGATCTCCTCGTCCGCAATGCGCGCCTGCGTGCCGTTCCCGACCGCTTGAGCGCCATTGCCATTGCCGGCGGACGCATCGCGGCGATCGGCCCCGACATCTTGCCCGAGGCGGAAACGGTGATCGACGCCGGCGGCAGCGTCGTCACCGAGTCCTTCGTCAATCCCCATCTGCACCTGTGCAAAGTGTGGACCCTGCCGATGATGCAGGAGGCTGCGCTCAAGGATTATCATGGCGCCGGCATGGGCAAGGCGATGACGGCCATCGAGCTCGCCAGCGCGATCAAGGAGAATTATGCCGAGGATTGGATCGCGGCCAATGCACGCCGTGCCGTCGCGCTCGCCGCCGCGTACGGCAACCTGCACATCCGCGCCTTCGCCGACGTCGATGCCAAGGCGCGGCTTGAAGGTGTGAAGGCGCTTCTGCGGGTGCGCGACGAATTCCGCGGCATCGTGGATGTGCAAGTGGTTGCTTTCGCGCAAGACGGCATCCTGCGTGAGCCCGGCGCGGAAGCGCTCATGCATGAGGCCATGGCGCTCGGTGCTGATGTGGTCGGTGGCATTCCATGGATCGAGTTCACCGATAAAGATGCGCAGGCGCATATCAGCATTTGCTTTGACCTCGCTGCTCGCTACGGCAAGGACGTTTCTATGCTGCTCGACGACGCCGGCGACGCATCGCTGCGTACCTTGGAGATGATGGCGGTCGAGACAATCGCGCGTGGTTGGCAGGGGCGGGCGTTGGCACATCACTGCCGCGCCATGGCGCTCTATCCCGAGCCCTATCTGCATCGCCTCACCGGCACCTTGCGCCGCGCCGGCGTCGCTGTCGTGAGCGACCCGCACACCGGTCCCTTGCACGCGCGGGTGAAGGAGCTTCTTGCCGACGGCGTGACGGTATGCCTCGGCCAGGACGATATTTCGGACGCTTATTATCCCTTCGGCCGCAATAACATGCTCGAGGTTGCGTTCCTTGGCGCGCATCTCCTGTGGATGATGGGCCGTGCCGATCTCGACACCTTGTATGACCTCGTCACCGTCGCCGGCGCCAAGGCGATCAATGCGGCCGATTACGGCCTTGCGCCCGGTTGCATCGCCAATCTCGTGGTCCTCGGTCAGCAGGACGTCACCGAGGCGCTGCGCTTTCACGCGGCGCCGCGCCACGTAATCAGCCACGGCCGGCTGGTCGACCAATCGGCCATGCTCGCCCAGGCGCAGGCGCCCGGCGCCTGAGGCGCCCACCGCGGCCGCGCGCGGCAGGTCCGAAAGGCCCGCCATCACAACATCTTGCGCTGGTTCGCCGGGACGCGCCCCAGTGCTTGGCGCTGGGGCCCCGATATGGTATTTCCGCCGATGAATCCCGGACTTTTCCCCTGTGCGGCGCTGAAGGCCTCTGCCCCGGCGCCAGGAGATCGTAATGTCGGCGACGTCCAGCCCCCAATCTGCCAGCGATAACGAGACCTTCTTCACCGCCTCGGTGCGCGACACCGATCCCGAAATCGCCGAAGCGATCGGTCTGGAGCTCGGCCGCCAGCGCGATGAGATCGAGCTGATCGCGTCCGAAAACATCGTCTCGCGCGCGGTGCTGGAAGCGCAAGGTTCGGTGCTAACCAACAAATACGCCGAGGGCCTGCCCGGTAAGCGCTATTACGGCGGCTGCCAGTTCGTCGACATCGCCGAGAAGCTGGCGATCGAGCGCGTCAACAGATTGTTCGGCTGCAAGTTCGCCAACGTGCAGCCGCACTCCGGCGCCTCCGCCAACGCCGAAGTGTTCTTCGCGCTGATGCAGCCCGGCGACACCTTCATGGGCCTCAACCTCGCCGCCGGCGGCCACCTCAGCCACGGCATGGCGATCAACATGTCCGGCAAATGGTTCAAGCCGGTGCCGTACAGCGTGCGCCGCGAGGACCAGCGCGTCGACATGGATGAAGTGCTCAAGCTCGCCAAGGAGCACAAGCCGAAGGTCATCATCGCCGGTGGCTCGGCCTATCCGCGCATCTTCGACTTCAAGCGCTTCCGCGAGATCGCCGACGAAGTCGGCGCCTACCTGATGGTCGACATGGCGCACTTCGCCGGCCTCGTCGCCGGTGGCGCGCACCCGTCGCCGTTCCCGCACGCGCATGTCGTTACCACCACCACGCACAAGACGCTGCGTGGGCCGCGCGGCGGCGTCATCCTCACCAACGACGAGGAACTGGCGAAGAAGATCAATTCGGCCGTGTTCCCGGGCATGCAGGGCGGCCCGCTGATGCACGTGATCGCCGCCAAGGCGGTCGCCTTCGGCGAGGCGCTGCGTCCGAGCTTCAAGGTCTACGCCAAGAATGTGGTCGAGAACGCCAAGGCGCTGGCCGAGAATTTGAAGTCGCACGGCCTCGATATTGTCTCCGGCGGCACCGATACCCATCTGATGCTGGTGGATCTGCGGCCCAAGCGCCTCACCGGCAAGGTCGCCGAACTCTCGCTCGGCCGCGCCCACATCACCTGCAACAAGAACGGCATCCCGTTCGACCCGGAGAAGCCGACGATCACGTCGGGCATCCGGCTCGGCACGCCGGCCGGCACCACACGCGGCTTCGGCGTCGCCGAATTCAAGCAGATCGGCGACATGATCGTGGAAGTGCTCGACGTGCTGTCGCAGAAGGGCGTGGACGAAGACACGCTCACCGAAGGTGCCGTGCGCGATAAGGTCAAGGCGTTGCTGAAGCGTTTCCCGATCTACCAATAAGGACGGCGGGAAAACGAGGGGGGACTGAATGCGCTGCCCGAGCTGCGGAAGCCTCGACACGCAGGTGAAGGACTCCCGGCCGACCGAAGACTCGGCCGTGATCCGTCGCCGCCGTGTCTGCCTCACCTGCAATTTCCGCTTCACCACCTTCGAGCGCGTGCAGCTGCGCGAGCTCACAGTGATCAAGCGCAACGGCCGCCGCGTGCCCTTCGACCGCGACAAGCTGTTGCGCTCGGTGCAGGTCGCGCTGCGCAAGCGCTCGGTCGATCCCGAGCGCATCGAGCAGGAAGTCTCCAAGATCGTGCGGGAACTTGAAAGCCTGGGTGAGAACGAGGTGACCTCGGAAACCATCGGGGAAACCGTGATGGAGCACTTGCGCAACCTCGACGACGTTGCCTATGTGCGCTTTGCCTCGGTCTACCGTAATTTCCGTGAGGCCAAGGACTTCCGCGCCGCCCTCGACGAATTGTCGGAAGACGGCAAGCCCGTCGTGCCGGCACAACGCAGTAAGTAGATGAACGATCAGGTAACCGAACAGCCGTCCGCACTGAGCGCGGACGATGAACGTTTTATGCGGCTAGCGCTCTCGCTCGGCCGCCGGGGCTTGGGCAATACATGGCCCAATCCCGCTGTCGGCGCCGTCGTGGTGAAGGACGGCATCGTGCTCGGCCGCGGCTGGACGCAGGTCGGCGGCCGCCCGCACGCCGAGACGGAAGCTTTGCGCCACGCCAAGCGAGCCGCGCGCGGGGCGACGCTCTACGTCACGCTCGAGCCGTGCTCGCATGAGGGCAAGACGCCGCCTTGCGCCGACGCGATCATTCAGGCCGGTATCAAGCGCGTGGTCTCGGCGCTGGGCGACCCCAATCCGAAGGTCGCCGGCGACGGCTACGCCAAGCTGCGTGAAAAGGGCATTCAGGTCGACACCGGCCTCTTGGCCGACGAAGCGCGCCGCGCGCATGCCGGCCACATTGCAAAGGTCACACAGGCGCGGCCGCACGTGCTGTTGAAGATGGCGATCTCGCCCGACGGCAAAGTCGGGCTCGCCGGCCGCAAGCGCACCTTCATCACCGGCGAGGAGGCGCAAGCGCGCGTGCACCGGATGCGCGCGATGAGCGATGCCGTGCTGACCGGCATCGGCACCGTGCTCGCCGACAACCCGCAGCTCACCTGCCGCTTGCCCGGCCTGTTTGAGCGCTCGCCGGTGCGTGTCGTGCTCGATGCCCGTTTGCAGACGCCTTTGTCGCTCGCTGTCGTCTCGACTGTGCGCGAGACGCCGACCTGGATTTTCTGCTCGACCAAAGCCTCGCCGGTCGCCGAGGACATCCTGACGCAGAAGGGCGTGAAGGTGTTCCGCGTCGAGGAGACCAACGGCAAGCTCGATCTCGACCAGGTGCTCAAGACGCTCGCCGGGCAGGGCATCACGCGGCTGATGGTGGAAGCGGGCCCGCGCGTCGCCGCGAGCTTCATCGGCGCCAGGTTCATCGACGAAGTGGCGCTCTTGCGCGGCCCGAAGCCGATCGGCGAGGGCGGCTTGGAGGCGCTCGACGGCATGGCACTCTCCGCGCTCACCGACGGCATGACCGCGTGCGGCACCGAACAGCTCGGCCCCGACATCCTCGAACTGTACGAGCGCGCCTGATGTTCACAGGTATTGTCACCGACGTCGGCGAGGTGCGCTCTGTCGAGATGCGCGCCAACAACTTGCACCGTCTCACCATCTTCACGCGCTATCCGCGCGAGGAGTTGATCGACGGTGCCTCGGTTGCCTGCTCGGGCGTCTGTCTCACCGTGACGGGAACCGGCGAGGAGGGCGGCCGCACTTTCTTCGCTGTCGATGCCGCCGACGAGACGTTGCGCATCACCACCGTCGGCCGCTGGCGCCAAGGCGCCAGGATCAATCTCGAGCGCCCATTGAAAGTCGGCGACGAGCTCGGCGGCCACATGGTCGCCGGCCATGTCGACGGGCTCGCCACCGTCGTCGTGCGTGAGAACATGACCGATATGGCGCGCATCGTCTTCCGCGCCCCGCGCGATCTTTCGCGCTTCATCGCACCCAAGGGTTCCGTCGCGCTCGACGGTATTTCGCTCACGGTCAACGCGGTCGAGGGCGATACCTTCTCGGTGTTGATCATCCCGCACACGCTTTCGGTGACCACCTTCGGCGCGCTCAGACAAGGCGACGACGTCAATCTGGAAGTCGACACCATGGCCCGCTACGCCGCGCGGCTGATGGAAACGCGCTAGGCCTTGTTTGTGGCGGGCGCGCTTGCTACACGCCGCGCTCAATCAGGAACGGAAATTTCATGGCCAAAGCCCGGCGCCAAGCCGCCCCCGCGACCAAAAGCGCCGAGAAAACCTCAAAGCGCGAAGCGCCGCTGCGCATACTCATCGTGGAAGCGCGCTATTACGACAATTTCGCCGATCGGCTGCTGGAAGGCGCCAAGCGCGTGTTGACCGAGGCGGGCGCAGAGATCGACGTGATTACCGTCCCGGGCGCGCTGGAAGTCCCCGCGGCCATCGCCATCGCGGTCGATGCAGCCACGGCCAAGAAGGCGCCCTATGATGGCGCGGTGGCGCTCGGCTGCGTGGTGCAGGGCGAGACCTACCACTTCGAGATCGTGTCGAATGAATCCGCACGTGGGCTGATGGACCTCGCCATCCAGCGCAAGCTGCCGCTCGGCAACGGCATCCTCACCGTCGACACCGAGGCGCAGGCGCATGCCCGTCTCGGCGGCGCCGAAGGCCACAAGGGCGAAGACGCCGCGCGTGCCGCGCTTGCGATGGTGCGCCTGAAGCGCGAGTTGGGCGGGAAGTAGATGGCGCGCGCGCCGCAAACGAACGACAAGGATCCGCGCAAAGCCAATAAGCGCGGCGCGGCAAGGCTCGCCGCCGTGCAGGCGCTCTATCAGATGGACATGGCCGGCACCGGCCTCAACGATATCCTGGCCGAGTTCGAGAGCCATTGGCTCGGCCGCGAGGTCGAAGGCGCGCAGTATCTGCCGGCCGAGGCCGCGTTCTTCCGCGACATCGTCTCCGGCGTGGTGCGCGAGCAACGCGAACTCGATCCGCTGATCGACGACGCTCTACAGAGCGGCTGGCCGCTCAAGCGCATCGAAGCCGTGTTGCGCGCTGCCTTGCGCGCCGGCTGCTATGAGCTCAAAGCCCGCCGCGACGTGCCGGCGCGCGTCGTCATCACCGAATATGCCGACGTCGCCTCCGCCTTCGTCGAGCGCGACGAGACTGGCATGGTGAACGCCGTCCTCGATCTGATCGCGCGCAAGCTGCGCGCCGACGAGTTCACGCCCGGATAAGCGCCATGACTTCGCCCGACGATAAGATGTCGGCCGAGGATCGCCTGATCGCGCATTACTTCAAGCCGCTCGCCACCCATCCCGGCGCACTTGGCTTGAGTGACGACGCCGCCTTCATCACGCCGCCGGCCGGCCACGATCTCGTGCTCAAGACCGATGCCATCATCGGCGGCGTGCATTTCTTTGCCGAGGACTCCGCCGACACGGTCGCCTGCAAGGCGCTGCGCGTGAACCTGTCGGACTTGGCCGCCAAAGGCGCAAAGCCGCTCGGCTTCCTCGTCTCGCTCGCGCTGCCGCACGACACGCGCGCGGAGTGGCTTGCGCGCTTTGCCGACGGCCTGCGCGTCGATGCCGAGACCTATGGCTGTCCTTTGTTCGGCGGCGACACCGACCGCACGCCGGGCCCGATCATGATCTCGATCGCCATGTTTGGGGCCGTGCCGGAGGGCACCATGGTGCGCCGCGCCGGCGCCAGACCCGGCGATCTCGTCTTCGTTTCAGGCACCATTGGCGACGCCGCGCTCGGTCTCGGCTTGCGCAAAGGCGCGCATTGGAAGCTCTCGTCCGGTGAGCGCGAGCATCTCCTGTCGCGTTATCTGCTGCCGCGGCCGCGCAACGCACTCGCCGAGGCCGTGCGCACGCACGCCTCCGCGGCCATGGATGTTTCCGATGGACTCGCCGGCGACCTCACCAAGCTTTGCCGCGTCTCGGGCGTTGCGGCGGAAATCGAGGCCGCGCGCGTGCCGCTGTCGGACGCCGCCCGCACCGTCATCACTGCCGATCCGGCCCAGCTTGAAACGGCGCTCACCGGCGGCGACGACTTCGAGATCGTCTGCACCGTCCCGCGCGACAAGGCCGCAAACTTCCGCGCCGCCGCGAAAGCCGCCGACGTCCCGGTCACCGAGATCGGTGCCATTGCGGCGGGCGAGGGCGCTCGCTTTCGCGATGCCAAAGGGGCGCCTCTTGCTTTCAAGCAGCTCTCCTTTAGTCATTTCTGATATGCGCGCATAAATTTTAGCTCAGGCCTATACTTCCGAAAAACAAGGGCTACGAGGGAATACCCATGGACGACATGACGGCAAAAAAAGAAGCGGCTTTCGTCGCCGCCGGGCCGCATCCGAACTTCGCCAAGTGGCACAAGCTCTACCCGACGACGGCGTGGCTGCGCCGCAAGGCGCCGAAGAACGTGCCGTTCTTCGCATACGAATACGGCGACACCGGCGCCGGCAACGATGTCGGCATCGAGCACAACTGGGCCGCCTTCGATGCCATCAAGATCGTGCCGCGCTATGGCGTCACCAACACGTTGCCGCCGGTCGACGTCACGTTGTTCGGTACGCGTTACGCCGCGCCGATCGGCATGGCGCCCATGGGTGGCCCGTCGCTGGTCTGGCCCGGCGCCGACCTGTTGATGGCGAAGGCTGCGCAGCGCGCCCGCGTGCCGTACACACTCAGCGTGGCGGGCGGCGCGACCATCGAGGATGCCGCGCGCGCCGCGCCCGATGTGTTCTGGCTGCAGCTCTACCGCTTCTGGAAGAACGAGCACGCCATCGGCATGGACCTCGTGCGCCGCGCGCAGGATGCCGGCGCCAAGGTGCTCACGCTGACGCTCGACGTGCCGGTGCGCACCACGCGGTCGCGCGAGACCTATGCGGGCCTTGCCAACGAATTCCACCCCAATGCGCGCATGATCTACGAGATGCTGGTGCGGCCGCGCTGGCTGTTGGCGCTCCTGCGCAACGGCTATCCGCGCTTTGCCACCATCAGCCACTACGCCAAGAGCAACAACACCAACGAGATCATCCGCTACGCGCGCCAGAACATGGGCGGCGCCTTCAACTGGGACGAAGTTGCGCGCTACCGCGACACGTGGAAAGGCCCGATGACGCTGAAGGGCATCCTGCATCCGCGCGACGCGGAGAAGGCGGTCTCGCTCGGAGTCGATGGCGTCTGGATTTCCAACCATGGCGGCCGCCAGATCGAGGCGCTGGTGCCTTCGATCGATACGGTGCCGGCGATCCGCGCCGCGGTTGGCACCAAGGCGACGATCATTGTCGATTCCGGCGTGCGCTCGGGCCAGGACGTGATGCGCGCGATTGCGGTCGGCGCCGATGCCGCTTTTGCCGGCAAGTCGTTTTTATGGGCGGTTGCCGCGCTCGGCGACGAGGGGCCGGACCAGCTTGTCGATCTCTACATCGACGAACTGCGCGCTTCGCTCGGCCAGATCGGCGCGCTCTCGCTCGCCGAGGCCCGCGAGGCGACGATCCTGCATCCTGGCGCGATTAAGTTCTGAGGGCGTGGATCCATAAGCACCTGGCCAGGCACGGGAAGCCGGGGACCACGGCATTCCCCCATTGATCTGAATCAACCGCTTGAGCCTCGGCTTGCGTCACGCTGACCGAACGTTTTTGCGCTCAAAGGCCGCGGCCTCAAAGGCAAAGACGGCGGGCAAGGTCCGCGTACTTTAGCCACTGGACTTCGATGCGGAACATCAAACTCGTCTTCTGGGGCTTGCTGGCGCTGTTGAGCGTGCTTTGGCTAGCGGCGGATCCCCTCGCACTCTCGTCAACCAGTTTCTTCGCGCTTCGCGATGTGGTGGTCCAGTACACCGGTATCATCGCCATCGGTTGCATGAGCATCGCGATGATCCTGGCGGTGCGACCGCGCTGGCCGGAGCGGTGGCTCGGCGGGCTGGACAAGATGTATCGCCTGCACAAATGGCTCGGCATTGGCGGGCTGGTGTTCGCGGTGACGCATTGGTTAGGGACGCAAGGTCCCAAATGGGCGGTCGGCCTCGGCTGGCTCCAGCGCCCGGCCCGCGGAGCAAGACCGGTTTTGGAAAATCCGGTCGAGCAATTCTTCATGACATTGCGCGGCGCGGCGGAGGGCCTTGGGGAATGGGCCTTCTACGCCGCCGTGGTGCTCATCGCTCTGGCGCTGATCCAGCGCTTTCCCTACCGGTTGTTTTACAAGACGCACCGGTGGCTGGCCGTGTCGTATCTCGTGTTGGTGTTCCACGCGGTGGTGCTGACGAAATTCAGCTACTGGCTCACGCCCGTGGGCCTGGCGATTGTGTTGCTGTTGGCCTGCGGCACGGCCGCCGCCGTCATCGTGTTGCTGCGGCGCGTCGGCGCTGGCCGTCAAGTCGAAGGCACCATCTCCAATCTCATCTATTATCCGACGCTGCGTGTGCTGGAAGGTGAGATCGAGATTCCGCACGGCTGGCCTGGGCACAAGGCCGGCCAGTTCGCTTTCGTCACCTCGTCCGAAGCGGAGGGAGCGCATCCCTACACCATCGCCTCGGCATGGCATGACGCCGAGCGCCGGCTCACTTTTATCGCCAAGGAGCTTGGCGACTACACCCGGACCTTGAACGAGCGGCTGCACATCGGTCAAAAGGCGACAATCGAAGGACCCTACGGGTGCTTCACGTTCGACGATGACCGCCCGCGTCAGATTTGGATCGGCGGCGGAATCGGCATTACGCCTTTCATCGCCCGCATGAAGCAGATCGCGCTGCGGGAGAGCGCAGGGCCCGGGCGATCGCAAGCGATCGATCTGTTCCACACCACCACCGATTACAGCGAGGAGGCTATCGCCAAGCTGGAGGCCGATGCCAAAGCCGCGAATGTTCGCTTGCATGTCCTCCACGACGCCCGCCATGGGCTACTCAGCGCCGATCGCATCCGGGCCGAAGTGCCGGAATGGCGCGAGGCGAGTATCTGGTTTTGTGGCCCGCCAGGATTCGGCGCGGCGCTGCGTCAGGATTTTGCCGCGCATGGATTGCCCGTGACGCAGCGGTTCCATCAAGAGTTGTTTGCACTGCGGTGAGTGGCAGGCAAACGCGGCGCAAACGGACCCGGTCAACAATTCCGTTCATCCCGCGAAAGTAGGGACCGGGCCTTCTGCGCTGTGCGCGGGACAGGGGAATTCAACTCAGTCTTGCGCCTTTCGTAGTAGCCTCGTGCTGCCGGTCCGGCTAATAAGAGAACAGTATTGCCCGGGGAATCGCTCATGTCGGCGATCGCCGAACCGATCCAGCATGCCGCAACCGATGACCGCCTGGCGCGCCGCAACGCGCTGGTGCTGGCGGCGGCGCAGGCGCTCGCCGGCGGCAACAACACCGTCATCGTCTCCACCACCGCCATCATCGGCGCCATGCTGGCGCCCGACAAAGGCCTCGCGACGCTGCCGATCACCGGCATGGTCATGGGCATGTGGCTCGGCACGCTGCCCATCGGCGTGCTCGCCCGGAGATTCGGCCGCCGTACGGCGCTGCAGGTCGGCTCCTTCTTCGGCATCCTGTCGGGCTTCATCTCTTACGCCGCGGTGATGCAGGGCAATTTCTGGGTGCTGCTCTTGGGCACCTTCTGCGGCGGTCTTTATGCTGCCGCGCACCAGTCCTACCGCTTTGCCGCCGCCGATACCGCGAGCGAGAAATTCCGCGCCAAGGCGGTGTCGTGGGTGCTGGCCGGCGGCATCTTCGCCGCCGTGATCGGCCCGCAGCTCGTCATCTTCACCAAGGACCTGATGGCGCCGCATCTGTTTGCGGCGAGCTATATCGGCCAGTCGATCTGCGCGGCTCTCGCCGCCATCGTGCTGCAATTCGTGCGCATCCCGCGCCTCGCGCCGAAGGCGGGCGCCGCGCCGTCGCGCCCGCTCCCCGAGATCGTGCGCAACCCGCGCTTCGTGGTTGCCGCCGCCTGCGGCATTGCGAGCTACGGCCTGATGAACGTCGTCATGACCTCGGCGCCGCTCGCCATGGTCGGCTGCGGCCATTCCGTCACCGACGCGACGCTCGGCATCCAGTGGCATGTGCTGGCGATGTACGGGCCGAGCTTTTTCACCGGCTCGCTGATCAACCGCTTTGGCGTCGAACGCATCACCGGCGCAGGCCTGGGATTGATCGCGCTGTCGGCGGTGGTCGGACTGATGGGCATCACGGTCGCTCATTTCTGGACCGCGCTGGTCCTGCTCGGCTTCGGCTGGAATTTCGCTTTCATCGGCGCCACCACCATGGTCACGCAGTGCCACCGCCCCGACGAGCGCAACAAGGTGCAGGCCTTCAACGACTTCCTGGTGTTCGGCTCGATGGCGGTGTCCTCGTTCTCGTCCGGCCAGATGCTGGCGGCCTTCGGCTGGGACGCGCTCAATATCGTGGTGTTCCCCTTCGTGTTCCTGGCCGGCGGCATGCTGTTGTGGCTGCGCCTGCGGTCGCGGCCGGCGATGGTGTGAGCCGCGGGCAGGGCCCGCGCGGTACCTCGCTCGCCCTATGGTCCCTCGTAGACTTTAGTCCTTTTGTTCGGCACGAGGTTCCTGTCGCAGAGACGTCCGAGGACCGCGGGGGCAGGGGCCCGCACCCGCGAAAGGCCAAAACCCCCGTGCAAACCCCGGTTCCGGCACCTTTTCCGCGTTGCGCTCGTGCCGCATTTTTGGCTATATCCGCCCCGCTTCGGTCGGGGTGAAGCGCACTACAGGCGGCCATCCTCGACGCTCCCAGGAACCGGCGGGAGCGTTTCTCCCGCCAGCTCCGTAAATTCAAAACTCGAGGTTATGGCCACCATGACTACATTGTGGATGATCGTCGGCTGTGGCGTGCTCGCGATCCTCTATGGCATCTGGGCGACCGGTTCGGTGCTGCGCGCCGACCAGGGCAATGCCCGCATGCAGGAGATTTCGGCCGCCGTGCGCGAAGGCGCGCAGGCCTATCTCCGCCGCCAATACACCACCATCGGCATCGTCGGTGTGGTGATCTTCGTCATCATCGGTTTCACGCTCGGCTGGCTGGTCGCGATCGGCTTCGCCGTCGGCGCGATCCTGTCCGGCGTCACCGGCTTCATCG
>Ga0255338_1001161_pt1 | contig 54471 bp, 42 predicted proteins | sample MeOH1_35cm_T4_19_FD_203715 | JGI IMG/M metagenome (GOLD analysis project Ga0255338, IMG submission 203715) | Sandy soil microbial communities from University of British Columbia, Vancouver, Canada - MeOH1_35cm_T4_195 | ecosystem: Engineered > Artificial ecosystem > Sand microcosm > Unclassified ... | reverse complement strand
CGCCTCCATCCGCTGGCTCCCGGGCGTCGGCGGGCGTGCGGACGTCTTCGCCGCCGGCGGGGACATCGCGGCCGACAAGTTCTTCATCGGCAGCGCGTGCTGGGACGCTCAGGAGATGGAGAAGTTCCGCATCCTGCGCCAGTGCATCAAGGGCCAGCCGCTCACCGAGTGCATCGTGGTCGCTGGTTCGGAGGTGGGCACGCGTGACGCCTGCCCGGCCGCGGAGCTGCGCGGCGAGATCTCCCCGCCGTCTGGCAACCCCGATGACGCCGCGCCGCTGCCCGACGCCCCGGTGGAGCCGGAGCCCCTGCCCGGCGACGTGAGCCCGGAGCTGTAAACCACTCCTTCGAGTGACACGCTGTCGCCGGGGGGCCCTCAGGGCTCTCCGGCGTCGCTGTTTTCAGCGCTCCTCGCAGATGGCGTCCGCCTCGATCTCCACCAGCATGACGGGGTCGATGAGGCGGCTCACCTCCACCATGGAGGTGGCGGGCATGATGGTGGCGAAGAACTCGTGGTGCGCCTTGCCCACCTCCTGCCACCGGGAGATGTCCGTCACGTACATGCGGGTGCGCACCACATCCTCCAGCCGAGCCCCCAGCGCCTCCAGCGCGGTCTGGATGTTGCGCAGCGCCTGGACGGCCTGGAGATAGATGTCTCCCTCTCCGACCACCTTGCCCGAGCCATCCGTGGCGGTGGTGCCGGTGACGGAGACGAAGGGGCCCACGCGCACCGCGCGCGAGTAGCCCACCCGAGGCTCCCAGGGGGTTCCAGTCGAGTAGCGGGTCCGCTGCATGGCTGCTCCTTGGAGGAGGGGAGAGGCCCGGATTCGAGCCGCTGGGGACCGAGGGGGCAAGCGCAGATCGAGAAGGCCGCGAAAAATCGCACGGCGCGTGATAGTTGGCCTCCCGTCATGGCATCCGAACTCGAGCAGGAAGTCGCCCGGCGGCGCACCTTTGCGATCATCTCCCACCCCGACGCGGGCAAGACGACCCTCACCGAGAAGCTGCTGCTCTACGGTGGGGCCATCCACCTGGCCGGCAGCGTGAAGGCCAAGCGGGCGCGGCGGCACGCCACCAGCGACTGGATGGAGCTGGAGAAGGAGCGCGGCATCTCCGTCACCTCGTCCGTGCTCCAGTTCGTCTACCGGGACCACGCGGTGAACCTGCTGGACACCCCGGGCCACCAGGACTTCTCCGAGGACACCTACCGCACGCTGGCCGCCGCGGACTCGGCGGTGATGCTCATCGACGCGGCCAAGGGCGTGGAGCCGCAGACCAAGAAGCTCTTCAAGGTCTGCCGCATGCGCGGCATCCCCATCTTCACCTTCGTCAACAAGCTGGACCGGTACGGCCGCGCCCCGCTGGACTTGATGGATGAGCTGGAGCAGGTGCTCGGCATCCGCTCGTACCCGATGAACTGGCCCATCGGCATGGGGCCGGACTTCCGCGGCGTATACGACCGGCGGGCCAACGTGGTCCACGTCTTCGGCGCGGAGGGCCACCACGGCGAGAAGGAGGTGTCCGAGCGCTCGGTGTCCCTGGACTCGCCGGAGATCCACTCCGTGCTCTCCGAGCGCGAGCTGGAGCAGCTCAAGGAGGACATCCAGCTGCTGGACGTGGGCGGAGACGAGTTCACCCGCGAGAAGAGCGACGCGGGGCTGCTGACGCCCATGTTCTTCGGCTCGGCGATGACCAACTTCGGCGTGCGGCCCTTCCTGGACGCGTTCCTGGACCTGGCCCCGGCGCCCACGGCGCGGCAGACGAAGGACGGGCCTCGGCTGCCCACCCAGCCCAAGTTCTCCGGCTTCATCTTCAAGATCCAGGCGAACATGGACCCGGCGCACCGCGACCGCATCGCGTTCCTGCGCGTGGTGTCCGGCCGCTACGTGAAGGGGATGAGCGCGCACCACTCGCGGCTGGGCAAGGAGGTGCGGCTGGCCAAGCCGAGCCAGTTCCTCGCCGCCGAGCGCACCGCCATCGAGGACGCCTGGCCCGGAGACGTCATCGGCCTGTTCGACCCGGGGCAGTACCGCATCGGAGACTCGCTGGCGGAGGATCCGGGCGTCGTCTTCGAGAGCGTGCCGCGCTTCAGCCCCGAGTACTTCGCCGTGGTGCGCAGCAAGGATCCGCTGCGCCGCAAGCAGATGGAGAAGGGCCTGGAGCAGCTCTCCGAGGAGGGCACGGTGCAGATCTTCCAGCAGCTCCAGATGGGCATGAAGGATCCCATCGTGGGCGTGGTGGGCGCGCTCCAGTTCGAGGTGCTCCAGTACCGGCTCGAGCACGAGTACGGCGCCAAGATTGCCCTGGACAGGCTGCCCTTCAGCCACGCGCGCTGGGTGGTGGGCGCCAACTTCGAGCCGAAGGCGTTCGACTGGGAGGGCAACCGGCAGACGGTGCAGGACCGCGACGGCCTGCCGCTGGTGCTCTTCCGTGACGACTGGGCGCTGCAGCACGCCGAGGAGAAGCACCCGGAGCTGAAGTTCACCAACGAGGCGCCCATGCTCCACAACGTCGCCCCGGTCGCCACCGGCACCTGAGAGCGTCCTCCGCCTCACTCACAACCTGCCAGGTAGGGTGTGTCAGACCTGTCCCTCAGACTGGGGACAGGTCGAGGCCATCATTCGTGCTGGCCATGGGACAACCTGCTAGGTATGGTTCCCAGGTGCCTACCTGACACGTAGGGTAGGGAGGAGGCGAGGCATGTCGGAACATGAAGCGCACCCGGGCTTTCTGGTCTCGGGAGAGCGGGTGGGGGAGTGGCTCATCCGCAAGCGGTTGGGAGCGGGTTCGTTTGGCGCTGTCTACCTGGTGGAGTGCGAGGGGGACTTGTTCGCGCTCAAGTTCTCCCTGCGCCGTCCGGAGAGCGAGGATCTGAACCAGACGGGCGAGCGGCTTCGCAAGGAGCTGGCGTGCCTGCTGCAGATCCACCACCCGAATGTCGTGCGGCCGTACGCCTATGGGCGCTGGCCGCACCCGTCGCAGGGCTACCCCTATCTGCTGATGGAGCATGTGGAGGGGGTGACGCTCCACGAGTGGAGCCGCAGGACCGGGCCCACCTTCCGGCAGGTGCTCGAGCTCTTCTGCAAGCTGGCGATGACGGTGGACGCGCTCGATCAGGAGCAGATCCGGCACCGGGACTTGAAGAGCTCGAACATCCTCGTGCGCGCCCATGATTCGGAGCCCATCCTGGTGGACTTCGGCTCCGCGGACTACGGGAAGGGCGTCCGGTTGACGGTGGGGCCACTGCCCCCGGGCACGCCGCACTACCGCTCCCCGGAGTCCCTCCAGTTCCACCGCTTGCACTACGGGATCCCGAACGCGCACTACGCGTTCCGGGTGACGGATGACCTCTACTCTCTGGGCGTGGTCCTGTACGAAATGCTGGCCGGGCGCCTGCCGTTCCTGCCCGACCTGCCTCGGGAGGTCCTCAACGCCGAGATCGAGTTCAGGGTGCCCCAGCCTCCCGCGTTCTTCGACGAGCGGCTGCCTCAGGCCCTCAGCGAGCTCGTCATGCGGCTGATCGCGAAGAGGCCCGAGGACCGGCTCCAGAGCGGGAAGGCCTTGTACGAGGAGCTCCAGGCCCTGCTGCGGGACGGCGGGCGGGCGCTGGACGCGAGGATCCTCGGGCGGCCGCTGGACCTCCTCGCCACCGAGGAGGAGGTGGAGGAGGTGGAGGAGATTGTGAGCCCCAGGGAGCCGAGGCTTACTTGAAGGGCACCACGGTGCCGCCGCGGTGCTCCGAGTTCCGGAGCACCAGCCCCTCCTTGAAGAGCCGCGCGGCCTTGGGGCCCACCAGGAAGTCCTTGGGGTCCCCCTTGCGGTAGGTCTTCTTCAGGTACTCCTGGATCTCGAGGAACAGGCGCCGGAACCGATCCGGCGCCGCGTCCTTCCGGCCCGTCTGCGGGGTGATGTCCAACTCCGCCCAGAGCACCCCGTTGAGCAGCTCGCCCTCCTCGTTCTTGCGCGAGCGCTCCATGAAGATGACCGGCGAGCGCACCTCGTCGATGCGCCAGAACCCCTTGTCGGGGCCGCGCTTGACCTTGTCCACGACGGCCGCGCCGAGCTCGCTGGCCACGAGGTAGAGCTCCTCCTCCGGGAGCCGGGGGAGGTTCTCTTCACTGGCTCGGAATGTCTCCCAGTCCGGGGGCACGCGCCGGGGGTACACCTCCAGCACGATGCGCTCGAGGAAGCGGAAGAAGGCCACCTCGTCATCGGGCGCCATGAAGAACTTCTGAACGGTTGCCATGATGCGCCAAGGTAGCACTGCACGCGGCGCCTCGGATGGCCTAGAACTCAGGTCCATGGAACACAACTTCCCTGCCTTGCTCGCCCGGATGCACGAGCTCCGGGATCTCCAGGGCATCATCGGCCTGGCCACCTGGGACCAGGAGACGTACATGCCCGCCAAGGCCGACGGCGCGCGGGCCCACCAGCTGTCCACCCTTCAGGGGCTCCACCACGAGCGGCTCGTGGACCCATGGCTGGGCGAGGCGCTCGCCTGGGCGGCGGGCAAGCCGGACCTGGACGCGGACCAGCGCGCCATGGTGCGGGTGCTCACCCAGGAGCGGGATCGCGCCGTGCGCGTGCCCCAGGCGCTGGTGAAGGCGCTGGCCGAGGCCCAGAGCCGCGCGCTGGCTGCCTGGCGCCAGGCTCGCAAGGAGAAGCGGTTCTCCCTCTTCCAGCCGGCCCTCGCGCGGATCCTGGCCCTGCGCCGCGAGCAGGCGGACGCCTACGGGCATGCCGGCGAGCGCTATGACGCGCTCCTCGAGGGCTATGAGCCCGGCATGCGCGTGGCTCGGCTCACCCCGGTGTTGACGGCGCTGCGGGACGCGTTGATTCCCATGGTGGCCGCTCTGGCCTCCGCGCCCCGGCAGGTGCCGGAGTTCTTCCAGGGGCGCCACTTCGACGGCGAGGCCCAGTGGCGCTTCACCCTGCGGCTGCTGGAGGCCGTGGGCTTCGATCTGGAGGCGGGCCGGCAGGACCGGAGCATCCACCCGTTCACCGGTGGCACGCACCCGCTGGACGTGCGGTTGACGACGCGCATCGACGAGGCCAACCCGCTCAACGCGCTGTTCAGCACCATCCACGAGGCGGGCCACGGGCTCTACGAGCAGGGCTTCGCCGAGGCGCACTACCGCACGCCGCTGGCCGCCGCGCCCTCCATGGGGCTGCACGAGTCCCAGTCCCGGCTCTGGGAGAACGTGGTGGGCCGCAGCCGCGCCTTCTGGGAGCACTTCTACCCGTCGCTGCGGGAGGCGTTCCCCCAGGCGTTGGCCGGGGTGGACGTGGACGGCTTCCATGCCGCGGTCAATCGCGTGAGCCCCTCGCTCATCCGCACCGAGGCGGACGAGGTGACGTACAACCTCCACATCGTCCTGCGCTATGAGCTGGAGCTGCTGCTCATCCATGACGAGCTGCCGCTGGAGGACGTGCCCGCGGCCTGGAACGAGCGCATGCGGCGCTACCTCGGGGTGACGCCGCCGGACGACACCCAGGGCGTGCTCCAGGACATCCACTGGGCCTGGGGCGAGTTCGGGTACTTCCCCACGTATTCGCTGGGGAACCTCTACTCCGCGTCCCTCTACCGCGCCGCCGAGCGAGCCCTGCCGGATCTCACCGGCCACCTCCGCCGGGGCGAGCTGTCGCCCCTGCGAGACTGGCTGCGCACCCAAGTACACCAGCAGGGCTACCGCCTGCCCGCGGAGGAGCTCGTCCGCAAGGTGACGGGGCGCGGCCTCACGGACGTGGACTTCCTGGAGTACCTGCGGGGCAAGTACGGCGCGCTGTACGGCGTCTCGCTGTAGCCGGGGCTCAGCCCTTCACGGGCTCTCGATCAACGGCGGAGGGCACGGTGAGCGGCGTCCACTCCGAGCGCAGGATGCCCATCAGCACGCCGTCCTCATACCGGCCCTCCAGGAAGTGCTGCGCGCGCTGCACGCCCTCCTTGCGGAAGCCGGCCTTCTCGTAGACGCGGATGGCCCCCGAGTGACTCGCGTACACCTGCAGCCAGACCCGGTTCAGGTTCAACGTGCCGAAGGCGTAGTCCAGCGTCATCCGCGTGGCCTCGGTGCCGAAGCCCTGGCCCCACGCCGAGCGGAGACCCAAGGCGAGGCCAAACTCCGCGAGCCGGCTCCGGAAGTCCAACCGGTGCAGCCCGGCGGTGCCGATCAGCTCATCGTCGCTCTGGCGTGCGACCCCCAGCACGATGTGGTGCTCGTCGCTCCCCAATCCCTCCAGCCATGCCTGCTCCTGTCCCACGCTCATGGGCCGGTGCATCAGCAGCGTCCGGCGCACGGCGGGATCGTTGATGAATGAGGCCAGCCGCGGCGCGTCCTCGCGCTCGAGCGGACGGAAGTACAGCCGCGGCCCAATCAGGAAGGGAGTCTTCATCGAGGCACCTCTCCCGGTGCCTCCTAGCCGTGGACACCCCAGGGGGACAAGCCCCCAGGCTCAGGTGGCGAAGAGCAGCAGCCGGCAGGCCCGCGCCATGAACAGCGCATCCCGCGCCAGCCCCGCGCTGGCCGCGTTGGTGTCCAGCCACGCCGTGCGCGCCACCTGGCTGCCCAGCTCGAAGCAGATGCTCGCCGTCCGCCGCGCCAGCCGGCTGTCCTTCTGCAGCGCCCTCGCGTTCAGCTCACACAGCTCCGCACACTGCCGGAGCAGACGCACGGTGTCGCTGTCGGCCGGATGGCCCTCGGACACCAGCCGCGCCATCCCTGCCTCGCAGGCGGCCTGGCAACGCAGGCTGGCCGTAATGCACTGAGAGATGTCCGACCTCGCCAACCCCGCTCTCGCACCCGTCATACCGGACACCTCCACAGCGGACTGAAAGCTATGCATGGCCGCCCCTGTCGCAACTCCCGAGAACTGCGATCGCAAGGCCTTCTGATCACTGGTAGATGCTCGCGTCATGGCCCCCTCGCTCACTCTCGTCCCACCCCAGATTGAAGAGTACGCACAGGCTCACACCGAGCGCCCTGCGCCGATCTTCGAGGAACTCCGGGAAACAACGTATGCCCACATGAGCTCTCCCCAGATGCAGGTGGGGCGCCTGGAGGGCACCTTCCTGCGGATGCTGGTGAAGCTGGCCCGCGCTCGGCGCGTGCTCGAACTGGGAACCTTCACTGGCTATTCCGCCTTGATGATGGCGGAAGGGCTGCCTGACGACGGCGAGCTCGTCACGTGCGATATCGATCAAAAGGCCGAGGCCATCGCGCGGGACTTCTTCTCGCGCAGCCCGCACGGGCGGAAGATCCAGTTGCGGATGGGGCCAGCGCTCGAGACGCTGAAGACGTTACAGGGGCCGTTCGACCTCGCTTTCATTGATGCGGACAAGCACAACTACAGTGCGTACTACGACGCCGTTGTGCCGCTGTTACGGTCCGGGGGACTGTTGATAGCGGACAATACGCTCTGGAGCGGGCGCGTCCTCCAGCCCGAGTCCCCGGACGACCACGCGATCGTGGCCTTCAACGCGAAGGTGGCAGCGGACCCCCGGGTGGAGAAGGTGCTGCTCACCGTCCGCGACGGGATGATGCTGGCGCTCAAGCGCTAGAGCAGGCTCAGCGGGGCGGGGTACTGCGAGAGCAGGGCGATGAGCGCCTCGCCATAGAGGCGCACCCGCTTCTCTCCGAGCCACGGCACCCTCGCCAGCTCCTCCAGGTTGCGCGGCGGCACGGAGGCGAGCACCTCCAGCACCGCGTTGGGGAGCACCACCGAGGGCGTCACCTTGCGCTCGGTGGCCTTCTCCGAGCGGAACGCCTTGAGGGCATCCTCGCGCTTGCGCCGGTTCGGGTCCCGGCTGCCGTCCCGGGCCTCGCGGTCGGGCTTCAGCTCGCCCTTGCGGGACTTCTCCACCAGCTCGCGCACCAGGGCGAGCACCTCTTCGCCATGCTCGCGCACGAAGCCCCCGCGCACGCCCGCGGCCCGCACCAGCTCCCGGGGGTTGGTGGGCAGCTTCACCGCGATGTCGGCGATGGCCATGTTCGACAGCATCCGCCCCATGGGGACGTTGGCCTTCTCCGCCCACTCCAGGCGCTTGCGGTGGAGCGCTTGCGCCACGGCGTTGGCCAGCAGCTGCTGCGCCGGCGAGAGCCCCGAGCGCGGCAGCTTCGGCTTGTAGTCCGCGCCCACGTCGGGCCGGGCCGCCGCCTCCTCGCACATGCGCGCGCAGTCCAGGAGCACCTCTTCGAGGATGTCCGCCTTGCGGCACTCCTCGCGCACCTGCCGGCCCAGCTCGCACAGGTAGCGCACGTCATTGGCGATGTACTCGCGCATCTCCGCCGGCAGCGGGCGCAGCGAGAAGTCCGACTGCTGGTGCTCCTTGGGCAGCTCCACCCCCAGCCGCTCCCGGGCGAGGTCCGCCAGGCCCACCTTCGGCCAGCCGAGCAGCGTGGCGGCCCGGTGGGTATCGAAGAGGCCCTGGACGCGCACCCCCGTCTCGGCCAGGTACTGCAGGTCTCCCTGGGCGGCGTGGAAGAACTTGGTGCGCGCCGGGTCGGCCATCAGCGGGGCGAGCAGGCTGGCATCCACCCCGGGCACCAGGGTGTCCCAGAGGAATACCTCCGTGTCGGTGCCCAGCTGAAGGAAGCAGAGCCGGGCCCGGAAGGCGTGCATGGAGTCCGCCTCCAGGTCCACGGCGAGTTCTGGAGCCTCCGCGAGCGTCCGGGCAGAGGCCTGGGCGCCAGGAGCATCTACGACATCCACGGCACCCTGAGGAAAGGTCGGCATCGGGGCGGGCAGGCTAGCGGACTGGGAAGTGTACGTGTGACGTGTTTTTTCCCGGGCCGTCTGTAGGATGGGCATGCCATGAGTGACATCCAACGGCTGGAGAAGAACCTGCTCGGTCACATGGGGAGGGCCATCGCGGACTATGGCCTCATCCAGGACGGCGACCGCATCATGGTAGGGGTGTCAGGTGGCAAGGACTCCTACACCATGCTGCACCTGCTGCGGGAGCTGCAGCGGCGCGCGCCGGTGAAGTTCGAGCTGCTCGCGGTGAACCTGGACCAGGGGCACCCCGGCTTCCCGGCGGACAAGCTGGAGGGCTACTTCCAGCGCGAGGGCTACCCCTACAAGATGCTCAAGGAGGACACCTACAGCATCGTCCTCGAGAAGACGCCGCCCGGGAAGACGCAGTGCTCGGTCTGCTCGCGGCTGCGCCGGGGCATCCTCTATACGGCGGCGGTGGAGCTGGGCTGCACGAAGATTGCCCTGGGCCACCACCGGGACGATCTCATCCACACGCTGCTGCTGAACCTCTTCTTCGCCGGCTCGATCAAGGCGATGCCGCCGCTGCTGCGCAGTGACGACGGGCGCAACACCGTCATCCGCCCGCTGTGCTACGCGCCGGAGAAGGAGATCATCCAGTTCGCCGAGCTCAAGCAGTTCCCCATCATCCCGTGTGACTTGTGCGGCTCGCAGGAGAACCTGCAGCGCAAGCGCATGCAGCGGCTGGTGGAGGAGCTGGGCAAGGAGATTCCCAACGTCCGCCAGAGCCTCCTGGCGGCCATGGGCAATGTCCGCCCCAGCCACCTGCTGGACCGAAACCTCTTCGATTTTCTGTCTCCGGATGCGAAAGAGGAGACCTCCACCCCTCATGTCCCTGAAGGGAGCGCCAGCGCATGGCTCGAGAACAGGCCCTGAACGCCCGTAAGCAGCGCAACGCCGCCCTCGTGGAGACGATGCTGCTGGCCGCCATGGCCGACGGCTCCGTCTCCCAGCTGGAGATCCGCACGCTGTTGAGCCGCGTCCTCGAGCGCCCCGAGTTCGAGGGGACGAAGCCCGACGAGCTCAACGCGCTGGTGGAGACCAGCGCCCAGCGGCTGTCCCAGGCCAAGGATCTGCAGGAGATCCTCACCTCGCTGCGCACCCGGCTGCCGGACCACAAGAACCGGATGCTGGCCTTCGGGCTGGCGGCGGCGGTGGCCTTCGCGGACCAGCGCGCCACGCGCATGGAGCTGGGGCTGCTGAAGACGATCCAGGCCGCGCTCGGCATCTCCGAGGACGAGGTGGCGCAGATCATCGACATCATCGAGCAGGGCGGCAGCCTGTCCGAGGCGCTCGGCGAGCCCCTGGAGCGGCTGTACGCGGAGGTGATGGTGCTGGTGAGCGCGGCGGACGGCCAGCTCAAGGAGGCCGAGGCGCGGGCGCTGGTGGAGAGCTTCGCGGCGGATCCGCTCTTCCACAACGTGAGCCCCGAGCGGGCCCAGGGCTTCGTGAGCGAGGCGGTGTCCGCGCTCGCCACCGAGGGCCTGCCGCAGCGGCTGCACATCCTGGCCCACGGGCTGGCCACGCACGCGCAGCGGCTGAAGGCCTACCGGCTGGCGACGAAGATCGCCCATGCCTCCGGCAAGGCCAGCCCCGCCGAGCAGCGCATCTTGGAGCTGCTGCAGGCCACGTTCGGGCTGGCGGATGATGAAGTATCGCGCCTCGATCGGGGAGCGGGGGCTTAGGCGGGCGTATGTCCGTGAATACTCCCAATCCAGCCCGCCCGGCGTTCCGCTTCGCGCTGCCGCCCTCGCTGGGCAGTGAGGGCGCACGAGACCGGGCGGACAAGCTCGGCATCTTCCTCCAGGAGGCCCTGGGCAAGCCCGTGGAGGTGAGCGTGGCGGCCAGCTACGAGGCGCTCGCCAAGGATCTGCTCTCCGGGCGCGCGGACGCGGCCTGGGCGCCGCCCTTCGTGTGTGCGCGCACCGAGGCCATGGGCATCCGCGTGCTGGTGCGCGGCGTGCGCCTGGGCATGTCCTCCTACCGCGCCGCGCTCGTGTGCCGGGCGGGGGCGCGGCTGACGATGGACCGCCTGAAGAGCACCACCGCGGCGTGGGTGGATCGGGACGCCGTCGCGGGCTACCTGCTGCCGGTGGCGTACCTGAAGTCCCAGGGCGTGGAGCCAACGCGCACCTTCACCGCGCAGCACTTCACGGGCTCCTACCGCGGGGCGCTGGAGGAGGTGCTCTCTGGGGCGGCGGACGTGGCGGGGGTCTTCTGCCCGCCGGCCTCGACGGGCCTCAGCTACACCGCGGGCATCGAGAAGGTGCTGGGGGCGCTCACCGGGGACAAGTTCGACCTCATTGCCTACACCGAGGAGGCGCCGAACGACGGCGTGCCGGTGGCGATGAACGTGCCACCCGCGGTGGCGAGCGCGCTGGAGTCCACGCTGCTGGGGCTGGGAGACTCGCCCGAGGGCCAGGAGCTGCTGAAGAAGGTGTTCAGCGCGGACCGCTTCGAGCCCGCGCCGCGCATGGGCTACCGCGCCCTCTACCGCGTGGCCCTGGCCAGCCTCTGAGCGGAGCGGCGGGCGCTACTTGTCGCCCTTGCCGCTCCGGGAGAGCTTCCGGGCCGCGGCGTCCTTCGCGGCGGCATCGCTCGGGGCCTTGGGCGGTGGGGTGACCTTGGGGGCCCTGGGGATCGGGCTGGCTCCCGGGGATCTGGGGGCGGCGGGCACCTCGGGCGGAGGCGCCTTGTCCTTGTGGACGGGCACCAGCGCCGTGGGCGCGGACTCGTCCGAGATGGGCGGCGGGGGCTTGCGGGCCGGCAGCCGCGGATCGTAGGCGATGATCGTCGGCTCCGTGGAGAACTCCTCCTCCAGCTCCTCGGCGTAGATCTCCCGCATGAAGGCGGCCAGGTGCGCCGTGGTGCTGGGCTGCTGCTGCTTGAAGAGGAAGTCCTCGATGGCCAGCTGCATGTCGCCCGCGGTGGCGAAGCGCTCGTCCCGGTTGCGCGCCAGCGCCTTGAGCACCACCGCGTCCAGCGCCTTGGGGATGCCCGGCACCACCTCCGAGGGCGGAGTGATCTTCGCGCCCACTACGGCCTTGAGGGTGGCCATCTCCGACTCGCGCTTGAAGAGGCGCGTGTTGGTGAGCAGCTCGTAGAAGACCGTGCCCAGGCCGAACACGTCCGAGCGGTGATCCAGCGGCTCGCCCTTGGCCTGCTCTGGAGACATGTAGGCGTGCTTGCCCTTGATCTGGCCCGCCGTCGTCTGGGAGAGCTTGCCGGCGGCCTTGGCCACGCCGAAGTCGATGATCTTCACGTTGCCGTTGAAGCCCACCAGCACGTTCTGCGGAGACACGTCCCGGTGGATCAGCGCCAGCTTGCGGCCGGAGGGGCTGCGCGCATGATGCGCGGCGTCAAGGCCGGCGGCGGCGTCCGAGATGACGCGGCACTTGAGCGCCACCGGCATGGAGCCCCGGCGCTGGATGGCGCGCTTGTTCACCTCGGAGATGGCCTCGCCATGCACGTACTCCATGGCGATGTAGTAGATGCTGTCCACCTCTCCCAGGTCGTAGATCTGGGCGATGTTCGGGTGGTTGAGGAGCGCGGCGATGCGCGCCTCGTCCAGGAACATCTGGATGAACTCGTCGTCCTCGGAGAGGTGGGGCAGCAGCCGCTTCACCACCAGCAGCTTCTGGAAGCCTACGGGCCCCTTCTGGCGGGCGAGGTAGACCTGCCCCATCCCGCCAGCAGCGAGCTTCTTGAGTAGCTCATAGCGACCGAAGGTCTCCACGTACCCGGAACGATAGCCGCGCGAGGCCCGGGGGAGGAAGCCCGTCTCGCGGGATTTCCCACGCTGGGGGCAGGCGGCCGGGCTCCAGCCCGGTCCCGGCCCCAGGTCCACGGGGTGTCCGTGGACTGGAGGCCCTTCTCCTGAGCAAGGGGGGCCGGAAGATTCCCTGAATGACTTTTCCAGTCCCCGGCTCTCTGTCGTCGAGGGCCGGCGGTTCGGCCCCATCGTTGCGAACTCCAGGGGGAGAGAACACCATGACCTTGCTCAAGAAGTTCCTGTTTGCCGGACTGTGTCTTCAGCTCACCGCCGTGGCGCATGCCGCCACCCCACCGGTCTCGAAGCCCGCGAGCGCGAAGCCCGCGGCTGGGGCCGCGCCGCTGTCTGACGCCGAGCGCTACGCGCGGCGGTGCAAGCCCCGGGCGCCCCTCCGCGAGCACGGCTCCCAGGGGACGATGTTGTGGGGCATCCGGCGGGACTGGGACACCGAGAAGGTAGCGGAGGAGCGCACCAGCGTGCTCGTCTCGGTGGCCCTGTCTCCCGTGCGGCCGGCGGAGGGGGAGGTGAAGGCCGTGCAGCTCCAGGGCGGGCAGTTGGTGGCCACGCCGGCCAGCAAGCCGATGGCCGGCGTGGTGCTCCAGGGCACCGCGAGCGATGGCAAGCCCGTGGAGGTGGCCATCTGCAGCGCCGAACCCTCTCCCGATGATCCGGAGATGACCTGGTACCGGATCGAGGCCTGGAACTCGGTGGCTCAGGACTGGGAGAACCCCTGCGTCGCGGTGGACCGCGTGCCCCAGCCCCGTGCGCTCGCGGTGCCGGGCGTGTGGGACGCGACCGGCGCGCGCAAGGACATCCCGGGCCGGTTCACCTTCGCGTGCGAGAATGGTGCCCTCACCAAGTGCATCCGCTGGGGCTACAAGCCCTGGGCGAGCCGCGGCGGCAAGTCGCTCACCGACTTGCACCAGGCCTGCACGCGCATGGCACGCGCGGACTACTGTGGCGACGGCCGCAGCCACACGCACGAGGACACCACCATCGACATGTACGATCAGCTCGGCCTGATCGCGCCGAGCACCGAAGCCTCGGCGGAGTGGGATCCGGCCCGGGGCTCGCTCGAGGCGGCGTGGGGGCCCGACGGGGCGATCTGCCTGTCCCACACCCGTGACGGCCGTGCGGTGGAGACGGTCCTCCAGGAGTGCCCCACCCGGTTCCGCACGGGGGCCGCGGTCGATCTGGGACAGGGAGACCGCTGCTCGATCCAGCGGGTGGACGCGAACCCCAAGACGGCGCTGCTGCGCAACCGGTCCTACGGGCTCAAGCCGGGTGCCGTCACTCCAGCGGCCGCCAAGCGCTGAGGGCCTGGCCGGTGCGGGGGGGGAGCTCAGCGGGAGGCGAGAGGGCGCTCCGGAGCCGGGGCCTCTCCCAGCAGCTGGCTGAGGCCCAGCTCGAACTGGCTGTCGAGCAGCTTGATGAAGCTCTGGAACTCGTTCTGGGGCAGCTTCAGGCGATCCTGCAGGTGGCGCCGGGTCTCCTTGTGGATCGTCTCGCGGATCTCCTTCAGCCGGCGGGAGATCGTCGGCTGGCTCCTGTCCAGCAAGGGCTCCATGGCATACATGGAGAGCCGATCGACGTAATGGAGGCGCAAGATGTACCGGTCTTCATCCGAGAGCGAAGCAAAGGCTTCGCGCATCGCATGACGCAGGTCCTCCTGGTGGAGCTGCTTGATGCGATCGAGCTCCGGATCGTTCCCCGTTCCTCTCAGCAGGGGCTTGATGATGGCCTCTTCTGGATCGACCGTGGGCTTCTGGCGGAGCTGCTCCTTGGCTGCGATGCGTATGGCGGTGATGCGCACCCAGCCCATCAGCTCGCCCTTCCCGAGGTATTCGCCGATCTTGGGGGGACCCTCGGGCGTGGAGACGAGCAGCTTCACACGGGTCAACTGGCAGATCTCATCGAGGGCCGCGGCGGAGCGCTCGCGATTCCTCAACAGCCTGGGCAGCTTCCGGAGGTAGTGCTGCTCGAAAGTCTCGGGAGCCAAGGGAACATGATGGAGGCAGGCACACGCGAGGTAGAGCTCCTCCACGGCCAGCTGCGCGAGGAGCGCCTCGAGGGAGCTCCCGGCTCCTTCGGCGGGCAGCCGCTCGGCCAGGTGTTGCATGAACAGCTCGGGGGCGAGCTTCACCGCGGGCCACCGGGCGCGAGCGCCCTCCCAGGCGCGCACCAGCAAGTCATTGAGCGTGGCTGCATCCGAGGGCGGCGCGAGGCGGAACCTCACATGCGCGAGAAACATCGCAGCCAGGTCAGGAGTCTCGGGCATTTCCTTGCCTGTACCATGCCCGTTACCAAGCCAGCAATGGAGCCAGGCCGTGGCCGCTGGACCCTGGAGAGTCTTTGAGCGCCGTTTCCATGTCTTCATTGAATTGTCTGACGGATGAAGTCCTCATGGCGCTCGGCGAGGGCCTGCTGCCCGCCGAGGAGCTGGCTCGCGCCCATCGGCATGCCGCTGGGTGCGAGGAGTGCAGGCTGCTCCTCGTGGAACTCGCGCAGTGTGGCCTCCCTGCACGCAGGGACGACGTCACACACACGGTCTCCCCGCTGGGTTCGCCTGGAGCCCCCGGTGGGTCATGGACACCCCCCTCCGAGTTCGATGAGTTCCGCCTGGAGCGCCCGCTCGGACGCGGCGGCATGGGCGTGGTCTACCTGGCGTATGACACGTCGCTGGACCGGCATGTGGCGGTGAAGTTCATTGCCGACAGCCAGCCCAAGCCCTGGGTCCGGGAGTACTTCGAGAACGAAGCCCGCATCCTCGCCCAGGTCCAGGACCCCAACGTCGTCCAGGTGTTCCGCGTGGGCAAGGCCGATGGCCACCCATACATCGTCTCCGAGTACATCACCGGGAGCAGCCTCGCGGAGCTGGCGTTGCCCATTCCCTGGCGGCAGGCGCTGGGCCTGGGGCTCGGGCTGGTCCGAGGGCTCGCGGCGGCGCACCGCCGGGGCGTGCTTCACCGCGATCTCAAGCCTTCCAACGTCCTGCTCACCGAAGCCGGGGAGGTGAAGCTGCTGGACTTTGGTCTGGCCGAGCGTCTGGAGCAGGAGCCGGACCCGGAGCAGTCCAGCAGCCGGGTTCTGGCAGGGACGCTGGCGTACATGGCGCCCGAGCTGCTCACGGGGGCTCCGGCGACCTCGCGGAGTGACATCTATGCGCTGGGGCTCGTCCTGCGCGAGCTGTGCACCGGAGTGCCGCCCCGTCCGGCCACGGCCCGTGTCACCGAGACAGAGCCCCCACCCGCCGTGCGCGCGCCGAGCCTGGAGCCGGACTTCGCCGCCATCATCGAGCGGTGCTGCGCTCCCGATCCGCGTGAGCGTTTCGTCTCCGTCGAGGCGCTCGGTGAGGCGCTCGAGCGGCTCGCGCGGGTCGTTGAGCCCGAACCCCTGGCCGCGGGCAATCCGTACCGGGGGCTGGAGCCCTTCGAGGCCGAGCACCGGGCGCTCTTCTTCGGACGCGACGCCGACATCCGTGCCGTGCTCGATCGCCTCCGCCACCAGCCCCTGGTCCTCGTCGCGGGAGACTCGGGGGCCGGCAAGTCCTCGCTGTGCCGTGCGGGGGTGCTGCCGCAGGTGGGCGCGGGGTCCCTGGAAGACGGCCGTGAGATGGCCACGGTCACGCTCTGGCCCGGACAGCGCCCGATCGCGGCTCTGGCCGCGCTGCTCGCACCCATTCTGGGCTGTACGGAGGAGGAGCTCGTCGTCCACCTGAGGGACACGCCCGCATGGCTGGGACGGGCGCTGCGCGAGGCGCACCGCTCCGGGCGGGGCCTGCTTCTCTTCATTGATCAGCTCGAGGAGCTCATCACCATCGCCGAGCCGACTCAGGCGGCGCACTTCGCCCGCATCCTCGGGGAGCTGTCCCTGCCGGCGACGGGCGTGCGCGTGCTCATGGCGGTGCGGGGTGACTTCCTGACGCGCGTGTGCGCGCTGCCCGGCCTGGGTGACGAGGCGGAGCGGGGGCTCTACATCCTGCGGCCCCTGTCACCCGAGGGGGTGCGCGAGGCCATTGCAGGGCCCGCGCGCCGCCGTGGCGTCATCTTCGAGTCCGAGGCGCTCATCCAGGAGCTCATGGCTCCCATGGTCCAGGCAACGGGGAGCCTGCCGCTCCTGCAGTTCGCGCTCGCCGAGCTGTGGGAGCGGCGCGACGCCGCGCGAGGCTGCATCACCCGGGAGGCGCTCGAGAAGATGGGAGGGGTGGCCGGAGCGCTGTCTCGGCATGCCGACGGGGTGCTGGCGCGCCTGAGTCCGGCCGCGCGAGGGGCGGCGCGAGCACTCCTGCTCCGGCTCGTGACGGCGGAGGGCACACGCATCGAGCGGGGCGAAGAGGTGCTCGTCGAGGGCTCGGACGGGAGCGCCCGCACCGCGCTTCGTGCGCTCGTCGAGGGCCGCCTCCTGCACACCCGCACCGTGGGGGGCGAGGCCCGCTGGGAGATCGCGCACGACTCGCTCATCGAGAGCTGGGGCACGCTGCGCGACTGGCTCGACGACGACATCGGCCACCGGGTGGTGCGCAAGCGGGTGGAGGAGGCGAGTGACGACTGGGAGCGCCTGGGGCGGACCCGCGAGGTGCTCTGGGGACAGCGCCAGCTGGACGAGGTGAGAGCGCTCGAGCCCTCCACCCTGGGGCCTCGGGAGCGCTCCTTCCTGGCGGTCTCCCGCCGCGCGGCGGTGCGCCAGCGGTGGGGCCGCTGGGTGGCCGCCCTGGCCGTCGCGCTCGCCATTGCCGCCGCCTATGGAGGACTCTGGCTGCAGGCGTACCTGGATGACGCGCGCTTCGTCGGAGCGCACAAGGGCCTGGCGCTGGAAGCACTCGCCACGGGGAGGACCCTGGCCCAGCAGGCCGGCGAGAGCCGGGAGAAGGCGCTCGCGCTGTTCGATGGAGAGGGCCCCTGGGACGCCGCGGAGCGGCAGTGGGAGGAAGCCCTGCGGTTGCGAGATCAGGCCGGGGCCGCCTACGCCCGTGCCAGTCGTGAGCTCGAGACGGCCCTGTACAGGGATGGGGGACGCTCGGGCACGCAGGGGCTCCTGGCGGAGCTCACCTACGAGCGCATCCTCCTGGCGGAGCGTTTCCACCAGGAGCCCGAGCGGAGCGAGTGGATGCAGCGCCTGGAGCAGCTGGCTGAGGCCTCGGGCGAGGCTCGGCAGTGGTGGCAGCGGCTCCAGGCTCCGGCGGAGCTCGAGCTGGTGACGGAGCCTCCCGGCGCCACCGTGACGATCCAGCGCTACACCGGAGGCTCGGGCGCAGGGCTCCTGGAGCCCGTCACAGAGGCTGGCTCCCTGGGCCCGACCCCGCTTCACCCCGTGCGCTTGCCCGAGGGCTCGTATCACTTGCGCATCACGCATCCAGGCTTCGAGCCCGTGGAGCTGCCTGTCCTCCTGACGCATGGGGCGCGAGAGCAGGTGCGTGTCGAGCTCCTCACCGGGGTCCCCGAGGGCCACGTGTACGTCCCCCCCGGGTGCTTCCTGCTGGGCAGCTCCGAGCCCGAGGTGCTGCGGGACGCCCTGGACAGTCCGCCGATGCACCGGTTCTGCCTCACCGAGGGCTACCTGATCGGACGGACGGAGGTGACCTTCGGGGACTGGCTGACGTACCTCAACGCGCTGAAGCCGGACGCTCCCGCGAGGAGGCTCCTCGAACAGCCTCGCTTCAATGACAAGGGACGGGCCATGACGCTGCGGCAGGCCCGCGATGGCCGCTGGAGCTTCTCCTTCCACCTCACGAGCCAGGACGTCTCCACCGCGGCGGAGGGCGAGCTCTTCCGCTACCCCGCGAGGACCCGGAACAACACCGCGGACTGGCGGCGGTTCCCCCTGTCCGGCGTCTCGTTCCTGGATCTGGAGGACTACTTCTCCTGGCTGAGCAGCACGGGGCGGGTGCCCGGAGCGCGTCTCTGCACCAGTCCCGAGTGGGAGTACGCGGCCCGGGGTGCGGACGGCCGCCGCTTCCCCCTGGGAGACGAGCTATTGGCCGAGGAAGCGAACATCGACATCACCTATGGCCAGCAACCCCTGAATTTCGGGCCTGACATGGTGGGCGCCCACCCGGCCTCGGTGAGCCCGTTCAGGCTGCTGGATATGTCAGGCAATGCCCTCGAGCTCACCCGCACCGTGCCACCGGAGCCGGGGAGCGTGGGGCTCCGGGGAGGCTCCTGGTTCTACAGCCTGCGCGACGCGCACCTGGCGAACCACTCCGTGGGCGATCCGACTCAGAGCGACATACTGACCGGCGTGCGCGTGTGTGCCCCGGCTCGTGCCCGGTAGCTCCTGCCCAGCCGATTCCCTGAATCATTTTCGCGGTTGCCGGCTCATCTGTCCGAGGGCTGGCAGTTCGGTCCGTTGAAGTATCGCGGGGGATCTGCGAAAGGCCCTTCAAGAAGGGCTCAGGGGGCCATCAGAGATGGCAATGCAGCAGGCTTTCGAGAGGATGAAGAGGGGGCTTTCCCGTCGGGGGAGGGCCGCAGCCGGTGAGGCCCGGCTCGAGCCGAGGTTGCAGGAGGCGCAGACCGCCTATGACGAGGCGGCGCAGCTCCTCGAGGCCGGCCAATACGCCAGCGCCATGGTCCGGAGCGAGCACGCGCTCGCGCTGAGAAAGGCCATCCAGGGGGACTCCCATCGCGAGCTGGCGCAATGTGTCACGTTGCTCGGGGTGCTTCGCCATCTCCAGGGCGACTACGCGCAGGCGGAGCCGCTGCTCCGGCGCGGGCTCGAGCTCAGGGAGGCGTTCCTGGGTCATAACGACCACCCGGATGTCGCGGATTCCCTCAACAAACTGGCGAACCTCTACACGGACCAGGGTTTGTACAGCCGGGCGGCGCAGCTCTGCCAGCGGGCGCTCGCCATCCGGGAGGCGGTCTTTGGGGAGAGCGACCCGCAGGTGGCGGATGCGCTCAACAGCCTCGCCCGGCTCTCCGCGAGGCAGGGGCTGTACAGCCGGGCCGAGCCCCTCTACCGGCGGGCGCTCGCCATCCGCGAGGCGGCGCTGGGCCTGGGCCATCCCGAGGTGGCCCGGACGCTCAACAACCTCGCCAACCTCTACCGGGAGCAGGGCCTGCCTTGCCGCGCGGAGCCGCTCTACGTTCGCGCGCTCGCCATCCGCGAGGCGGTCCTCGTCGCGAGCCACCCCCTCGTCGCGACCTCGCTCAACAACCTCGCCACGCTCTACGTGGACCAGGCCCGGTACGGCTGCGCCGAGCCGCTCTACGAGCGTGCTCTCTCCATCCAGGAGGCGGCCCTCGGTGAGAACCATCCCGACGTGGCCCGGACGCTCAACAACCTCGCGGCGCTGTACGCGAAGCAAGGGGTGTACAGCCGGGTGGAGGCCCTCAGCGAGCGCGCGCTTGCCATTCGAGAGTCGGCCCTGGGCCATGACCACCCCGATGTGACCTATTCGCTCGACAACCTCGCGGGCTTCTACCAGGCCCAGGGGGCCTATGACCGCGCCGAGCCGCTCTATCAGCGCTCGCTCGCCATCCGGGAGGCGTCCCTGGGCAGCCACCATCCCCTGGTCGCGGAGACGCTCGATCACCTCGCACAGCTCCATGGGGCTCAGGGGAACCTGGACGAGGCCCTGCCCCTGTTCTGGCGCGCGTTCGTCATGTCCGAGCAGCGCCTGCGACAGGAGGCGCTCGACTTCTCCAACTCCCGCCTGTCCAGCTTCCTCCAGTTCCTGCGCACGGGTGAGGAGCGGCTCTACGCGCTGCTGCGCGCCTACCCCGAGGACGCGGCAGTGCGACGCCTGGCGTTCAGCGCCGCGCTGCTGCTCAAGGGCCGCTCGGTCGAGGAGGCCGCCGACACCTCCCGGACGATCTACCGGAGCCTGGGCGCGCAGGATCGCACGGCCTTCGAGCAGCTGCGGGAGCTGCGCGCCCGGCTCGCGGCCCTGGCGCTCCAGGGGCCCAGCGCGCAGAGCCTCGCGGACTACCAGCGGGGCCTCAAGGAGCTCGCGGAGCAGGGGGATGCCCTCGAGGCGGACCTGGCCCGGCGCTCGGCTCCCTTGCGCGCCAGGGCCGCGCTGCCTTCGCCCAACGAGATCGTCGATCAGGTCGCCGCGGCCCTCCCCCAGGAGAGTGCCCTCGTCGAGCTGCTCGCCTACACGGATCGTCCGTTGCTGCCCCCGCCCGGTGCCTCCGAGGCGGGAGGCTCCGCCCAGCTCCGCTACCTGGCGCTGGTGCTCTTCCCCGATGCCAGCACCTGTGCCCTGGATCTGGGGCCGGCCGAGCCCATCGATCAGCTCGCCTGGCGGTTGCGTCACGCCCTGGCCATCCGCGATGCCTCCTTTCAGGCCTCCGCCCAGGGGCTCTACGAGCTTGTCTTCCAGCCCCTGCTGCCGCTGCTGGGCAGCGCCCGCCATCTCTTCCTCTCGACGGATGGCCAGCTGGCCCTCGTTCCCTTCGCCGCGCTGCACGATGGAGACCGGTTCCTCATCGACTCCTTTGATCTCACCTATCTCACCTCGGGCAAGGAGCTGCTGCCGCGGACGCAGGGCCTGGAGCCCTCGCGCTCAGTGGTCGTGATGGGCGATCCGGACTTCAGTGCCTCCCGCCAGCCCGCGGGCCTCGAGAGCGCCTCCTCGCCGCGGACGGATCTGGCGGAGCGGCCGTGGGTGCCATTGCCGGGCACGCGCCAGGAGGCCGAGGCGCTCCAGCGTCTGATGCCCCAGGCCCAGCTATTCCTGGGCGCGGAGGCCACCAAGGAGCGGCTGCTCAACCTGTCCGCTCCCGGAGTGCTGCACCTGGCCACGCACGGCTTCTTCCTGGGGGACGCAGCCCCCGTGCCCGAGGGCTCGCGTGGCCTGGTCCACTTCGGTGTGCTGGGCCAGAAGCCCTCCGCACCTTGCCCCTCCGATCCGCTGCTGCGCTCCGGGTTGGTGCTGGCCAGTGGGAGCACCTCGGCGTCCGAGGACTGCGGCGCCGCCTCGCCCCACCACTCCATGGTGACGGCGCTGGAGCTGGCCGGGCTCGACCTGTGGGGTACGCAGCTGGTGGTGCTCTCGGCGTGCGACACGGGGCGGGGGGAGGTGAAGCTGGGCCAGGGGGTGTACGGGCTGCGCCGGGCCTTCGTCACCGCGGGAGCGGAGACGGTGGTGATGAGCCTCTGGAAGGTGAACGACGAGACGACCCGGGCCCTGATGGAGGCCTACTACGGCCACCTGTTGGCGGGGCAGGGCCGGGCCGCGGCCCTGCGCCAGGCGATGCGCCTGGTGCGTGCCATCCAGCCCCATCCCCACTACTGGGCGCCCTTCATCTCGCTGGGCCAGGATGGGCCGCTGCGTGCGCTGGAGTCCGGCCACCAGGCTCCTCTGCGGCAGTAGCCTGTCACGGGGCCATCGCCCACGTTTTTTTCTGCATGACTTTCAAAGTCACGGGCTCTTGCTGTTTGTGACATGGGGGGCTGAAGCGGGAACCCGGAGGCGGTGTCGTTCTTCACGAGCCAGGGAGCGTGGGTCCAGTAGGGCACACGCGCGAGTTGCAGGAGGCGGCACCCGGGGGGGACGCTGCCGGAGCAACTCGCCTCCAGGGTTCGGAGACCACCGCCTCCGGCGGCAGTATCTGCCGTCCAGGCTTGCAGAGTTCCAGCGCTCCTGTCACGGAGCCGGCGGCGGGGCCGCGCAGATGCTCCGGTACCGGATCTGGATGTTCTCTCCCGTCCTTGGCACCGCCGCGGGCTCGAAGACCAGGGCGTTGCGCGTGGCGTCGTACCGCCAGAGGGATGGATCCACCGGCTGGCCCTCCACCCGGACCGTCAGCTCAGCGGTGCCCGCGGGCGTCGCGGTGAGAGGGAAGTCCGCCTGGGGATCCCCGGCGCGGCGGATGAGCTGGGCCAGGAAGGGCCGGTAGTCGCTCTGGCACACGGAGTCCACCGCGCCGCCCGTAGCCCGTGCCACCTCGGAGAACCGAGGTGCCGAGTCGCCCGCCGTGCTGCAGCGCCCATCCGTGGGCACCAGGGCGTAGAGCTGCGAGCGGTGCGCCATGCCCGGTCCCTTGATGGCCTGGAGGAACTGGATGTAGCTGGCCGTCGTGAAGCCCGAGTGGTCATCCTCGTCGGCGACGACCACCACCGCGAGGCGGGCCGCCGGCCGCACCAGGCCCGCGTTGCCGTCATTGGGCTGCGAGGTGCGTGGATCGTCCTGGCTGTCCACCAGCGGCGACGAGAGCGCCTGCCGGGTCGTCTCCAGGCCCTGGACCAGGTTGTGGCAGAGGCCAACGTCCAGGTTGGCCTGGATGGCTTCGGCGGCCCCTGTCGCCGCGCCGCTCACCACGCGCGACCGGCTCCCATCCACCGGCACGATGCGCCCGCCCTCGCCACCCTGCGTGCCCCCATTGCACTGCGTCCGCGTGACGAGGCCCGTAGTGGTGACGCCCACGCGCAGGTCCACTCCCTCCTGCCGGGCGTGCTCCAGCCACCCGGGCATGGCCGCCTTCAGGCGATTTTGGAAGGTCTCCATGGTGGTGGTGTTGGAGATGACGAAGAGCACGTCGAGCTGGCTGTCCGTCCCCTGCACGAACCGGTCGAGCTGGATGCCCTCGTGGTTCGTCTCCGCCAGCAGCGGGACGAGGAGCGGATCCGGCTCGCTGTTGGCGCGCACGAAGAGCGGGCTGTAGTGCTGCCCGTGCACGTTGCGCGCGTACGTCACCTCCAGCTCGAAGCCCGCCCCCGGCGCCAGCGTGCGCGGGGTGTCCAGCGGTGTGGTGAGCTGGTACTGATCGCTCGTACCGGTGCCGATGCGCGCGCTGTCCACCGTGACCGGGTACGGGCACTGGTTGGAGATGAGCGTGCGGCGAGGCTGCGTCGAGCAGTCATAGCGGATCGGCCCGAAGTCCAGGTAGGGCGGCGCGGCCACCAGGCACGTCGCGTGGGAGATGCCCCTCAGCGGCAGCGTCACCGTGGGGTAGCTCGGGTTGTTGATCGTCATCTTCAGCTCGCCCACGTAGGCGCCCTCGGCGGGCGGCCGGAACGCCACCTGCGTGCTGAAGGACGTGTCGTAGGGCATGACGCCGCCCGTGAGCGGGCCGCCGGGCATGAAGAAGGCACCGCCCGCATTCTGGGAGATGTGGATGTCCTTCACCGCGCACTCGGCCCGGCCCGGGTTGCGCATGTAGATGCCCAGCACCGCGCCTCGGCCTGGCGGCACGTTGCCGAAGTCCACCGCCGGCTGCGGCCGCAACTCGTACTCGCACGGGCCGCTGGCGCGCGCCCGCCCGGTGAGGACGATGGAGCGCTCCGGCGTGAAGGGATCGCTCGAGATCAGCGTGAGCGTGGCTTGGTGGCTGCCCTCGGCCTGGGGCTCGAAATAGACGGTGAGCTCGAGGGCGTCGTTCCCCGGCGCGATGGGCAGGGAGTCCGCCTGGAACGAAGGCCAGGCGCCGCTCTTCCACCCGTAGGCCTGGGCCCCGCGCTTGGGCACGTCCACCCCGAAGTGCGCCGAGGCCCCACCCCCGCGCACGCCGAGGAAGAACAGGTTCCCGTTGCTGCCGCCATTGGAGATGCGGATGACCTGCGCCACCTTGCCGCCCACGGGCAGCTCGCCGAAGTCGAGCGCCGCCGGCGCCACCGCGAGCGTGGGCTGTCCACCCCGCGCGTCCAGCATCACCTCAGACTGACGCGGTTTGTCCGACTCGTAGTGCACCAGGAGGTCCGCCATGGACGGGCCCGAGTGGCGCGCGGCGAACTGCAGCTTCAGCTCCACCGCCTGTCCCGGCTCCACCTGCTCGCCGGACAGGTTGCTGATGGGCGAGAAGGCGTAGTCCGTCGTGGTCAGGCTCTCGATAGTGACAGGCCGCCAGGTGATGTTGCGCACCCGCGCGACCGTCTCCGTCTGCTCGTGCACGGGGATGGGCGCGAAGGGCACCGGCGTCGGCTCGAAGACGAAGGCGCTCGCCACCGAGTTCCCCGCCAGCTCCGTCGTGGACGGCGTGCACCCCTCGCAGGAGCGCACCTCCACCTGGGCGCCCATGCGCCCCAGCGCGCGCGGCAGGTACTTCGTGCGCACCTGCTGCGTGCTGAAGGGCGGGATGGTGACGACATCCGTAGAGAAGGGATCGGCCTGAGCGCCGCCCACCTTCACCGTGAGCGGCAGGTCCACCGGGTTGGTGACCGTGAGCGTCAGCGTCCGGTCGCTGTCCACCTCGAGCGTCTCGAAGTCGAGCACGGGCGGGTGGAGCTGGATGGGCGTCGGCGCGCCCTGGCCCCGCACGGAGACGGTGTGCTCGCGGCCGGTGTTGGCGTCCGTCGCCACGCGGATCTTCTCCTCGCTGAGCTCCTCGCGCAGCGGGTGGAAGCGCACCTTCACCACCTTGGACTCGCCCGGCAGCACCCGGCCGCCCTCCACCAGCTCCACCTGGTACGAGGGGTTGTCTCCCAGCTGCAGCGCCTCCAGCGCGGAGAACGGCACGTAGCCGACATTCCGGATCAGCACCTCCCGCTCCCGCCACTCGCCGACAGGCACCTCGCCGAAGTCGAGCTGCTCCGTGTCGACCACTGCGGCGGCCTGCACCGAACGGGTGTGCCCGGGTTCGTGGCACGCCGACACTACGGCCGCCAGCACCGCCAGTCCGAGCACCCGTCCTCCGCCCCACCCCAGCCTCATCGTCGCTCCCGCCCTTGTCCGTGCCCGCATGCCGTGCTCCACGGGCTTGGGGTCTTTCCAAAGGGCGTACCAACCCCGGGGAGCGGGAAGGCCCCTCAGGAAATCAACGGCTTACGGGTGACGGGCGATCAGGGAGGGAACGGCATTGCCCTCCCGGGTGAAAGTCTTTTCCTCGTCCTGGCGGGCGTGATCTAGGACTTTTCCCTACCTGGACGCTTCCGCCGAGGCGGCGCGGATGAAGTGCTCGAGGGCGCGGGCCACCGCCTCGGGCTGCTCCATGTGGACGTGATGGCCGCCGGACAGGGTGAGGGGCCGGGCGATGCGCAGGGCCGCCAGGCGGGCGCGGGCCTGGGCGTCCTCCAGCGAGTACCCCTGGCTGCCGTGGATGAGCTGCACCGGACAGGTGACGGCGGAGGCGATGGCGAGCCACTGGGCCTCGTCCCAGGCCTGCCCGAAGCGGCGGCGGTGCCGCGGATCGAAGCGGAAGGAGAAGCCGCCCTCGTAGGACTCGGTGCCGTGCTTCGCGAGGTGGAGCGAGGCCGCCTCCGTCAGCGAGGGGTTGTTCTCCCGCAGCCGCGCCGCGGCCTCCTCCATGGAGGTGTAGCGCTTGCGGTGGGGCGGGCGGTGCGAGTCGTCCAGGAAGCCCTGGAGGCGCTCCACCGCTCTCTCCGGCCCTCCACCCGAGGGGCCCAGGCTCTCGATGAGGGTGACGCTCTTCACGCGCGCGGTGCGGACCGCCGCGTAGGCCGAGCCGACGATGCCGCCGAGCGAGTGCCCGACGATGTGCACCTCTTTCAGGCGGAGATCATCCAGCACGGCCTCCACGTCCAGGAGGTAGTCCGGGAAGGAGTACTGGGCGCCCAGCGGGGCGTGCTCGCTGCGCCCCATGCCGCGGAAGTCGAGCAGCACGAGCTGCCACGCATCCGGCAGGTGCTCCAGCACCCAGTCGAAGGTGTGCGAGTGGTCCAGCCACCCGTGGAGGAACAGGACAGCGGGAGTGCCCTTCGGGTTGCGCTGGCGGACGTGAACGGCGACGGCCTGGGAGAGGACGGTGAAGGACTCGAAAGATGGGGCCACGCAGGTCTCCTGGGGCCCCGCTTATCCTGTTCGCGCGGCGGAGAGAACTACCGCCGCATGCCCGCCGTCCGCCAGGAGCGTGCGCGGGAGGCCTACGCGGGCCGGGCCTGGGGGGCCTCCTGCTCGGGCCGAGAGAGCACCAGCGCGAGCTGCCGCGCCTGGTTCTCCGTGGCACAGCGGTATTCCTGCATCTTTCCGTTCGGGTTCTGGAGCCGGAGCACCCAGACGTTCTCTTCCTTCGTCACCACGGGGCGTGCATAGGCCATGGGGCACCTCCTGGGGAGCAGGGAAGCATGCGCCGTGCCGAGCGTGAGGCCGCGCCAAGGGCCTGAAATCAGGCCTGCGCCGTGAGGGCGTGGGTGACGGACCCGGGCACGCTGCCACAAACTGTGTGCCCTTTTGCGCAAGCTCCGCATTTTCTGCACAGCCCTGGAGGGGGTGCGCCTTCCTCACACCTCTGTCACGGCTCGGGCCACTCCCAGGCGGAGCGGTAGCCCCCCTCGGCCTGGGTGCGCTCGATGAAGCGGGAGTAGAAGGCGTTGCCGCTGAGGGTGGCCGAGTCGCCCACGACGAAGAGGTGCCGCCGTGGGCGCGTGAGGGCCACGTTCATGCGGCGCAGATCCGTGAGGAAGCCGAGCTGGCCTTCGGAGTTGGAGCGGGTGAGGGTGACGAGGATGGCGTCCTTCTCGCGGCCCTGGAAGGCGTCCACGGTGTCCACCTCGACGTCCGGTGAGAGGGCCTCCACGCGCTCGCGGAGCTGGAAGGCCTGGGCACTATAAGGAGTGATGACGGCCAGCTCGCGCGGAGCCAGCCCCGCGGCCAGCAGCGCCTTCACCCGCGCGACGATGAGGTCCGCCTCTCCGGTGTTGTAGAGGCTCCGGGTGCTCTCCTCCACCTGCTCCTCGAAGCCCTTGCCGGCGGTGTCGAGGAAGAGGACGGGCGGGGCATCCACCTCGGCGCCTGGGGAGAGCACCTCCGCGAGGGTGCGGTCCGCCACGCTGGGGTGGGCGCGCAGCTCGCCGCCGTACATCTCCTGCGAGGGGAACTCCATGATGCGCGAGTTCATCCGGTACTGCTCGCGCAGCATCCGCTTCACGCCCTCGCCATGGTCCTGGAGCAGCCGCTCGAAGAGGCTCACCGCGAGGCCGGCCTTCGCCGCCTCCTGGGAGAGGATGGTGGGGGGGAGCTGCTTCGGATCTCCGGCGAGCACCACCTTGGGGGCGCGCAGGAAGCCGAGCAGGGTGAGGGGCTCGGTCGCCTGGGTGGCCTCGTCGATGAGGGCCAGATCGAACTCCTCCTGGGAGAGCAGGCCGGACTGCAGGCTGGCCAGGGTGACGCAGACCACGTCGGCGCGCTCGAGCACGGCGCGCACGGCCTTGCGCTCGAGCTTACGGGCCTCGTCCATGAGCTGCTTGGCCTCGGTGGTGGAGGTGCGAGCGTTGGAGAAGCGCTCGCGGCTGCGGCCCTGGGTGCGCTGGCGGCGGGCGTAGCCGAACAGATCAAAGGCCTCGTCGAACAGCTCGCGCGAGAGGATGCGGTCGGGGTGCTCCTCCACGACGATGTCCAGCGTGTGCTGCTGGAGCCGGGGAGCCACGCGCGCCGGGTGGCCCACGCGGATGCCACGCAGGCCCTTGTCCAGGCACAGCTCCAGCAAGTGGTCCACGGCGGCGTTGCTGGCGGCGGTGCACAGCAGGCGCTCTCCGCGCGCGACGGCCTGGGCCGCAAGCTCCGCGAGCACGGTGCTCTTGCCGGTGCCCGGGGGGCCATGGACGAGGAAGAAGTCCTCGGCGGCCAGCGCGCGCGACACCGCGTCGGCTTGCTCGGGGTTGAGGGGGCGGGTGGGCTCGAGCTCCTTCGGCTTGTCGAAGCGCGGGGGCTCGTTGCCGAGGAGCACCTCCCGCTTGCGGCGCTCGGCACCCTTGTCGAGGGACTTCACGCGCTCCAGCCCGGCGCGCACGCGCTCATACGTCACGTCATTGGGGACGACGTCCAGGCGGAGCAGGCCTTCGTGCACGAAGGGGGGCGGGGAGCGATCGAAGGCGAGCTGGATGCGGGTGCGGGTGGCGCGCGAGACGAGGGCGCGTGCGGGCTCCTTCACCTCGGCGCGGCGAGGCAGGACGGCCACGAGGTCGCCGTTGTTGAGCGGGGAGGGGAAGCGGGCGCGGTCCGCGCGGGCGAGCGTGAGGAGGATGCGCCCGCCGAGGCCCACCTCCTCCTCGAGGGTCTCCAGATCGAGGACGGAGAGGCCGTGCTCGGCGCGCTCGTGCAGGGTCATGCTCTGGGCGCGCTCGGCGGAGCGGGCGCGCTCGGCGTCTCGCTCCATGGCGAGGAGCCGGCCAAGCTGATCGAAGAAGGAGACATCGCGAGGCATGAGGCACGTTATGCCAGAGGCCGACAGGGCCGGGTGGCTCCTTTAGAGCGGGAAGTGCGAGCAGGTGGGCGGACGCGAGCTGGGCGTCGGCTGATTCACATCCCGAGAGGGACAGCCCCAGGGCAGAGCGCCCGTCAGTGGGCAAGATAGGAGGCCGTCTGCCACGGTCTCCGCCATGGAACTCGTCCTCTTCATCGGCCTGCAGGGCTCCGGCAAGAGCAGCTTCTATCGGGAGCGCTTCGCCGGCTCGCATGTGCTGGTGAGCAAGGACCTCTGGCCCCACGCGCGCCGACGCGAGGCCCGGCAGCGGCGCCTCATCTCGGAGGCGCTGGCGGCAGGCCGCTCGGTGGTGGTGGACAACACCAACCCCACGGTCGAAGCACGCGCTCCGCTCATCGCGGTGGGCAAGGCACACGGCGCCCGCGTCGTGGGTTATGCCTTCGAGTCACTCCTGGAAGACTGCCTGGCGCGCAATGCGCGGCGCGAGGGCCGTGCACAGGTGCCCGAGGTGGCGCTCTATGCCACCCGGAAGGTGCTCCGCTGGCCTGCGCTCGCCGAGGGCTTCGACGCGCTCTTCTTCGTCCGCTTCACCCCTGAAGGAACCTTTGACGTCACTGATTGGAGGGAGCCATGAACCCCGACGAGCTCGCGGACCGGATGCGCCAGGGCGAGGTGTTCCACTCGCTGCGCACCCGGGCTCAGAGGGAGAACTCGGCGCCGAGCGTGAAGCCCAGGCGCAGGGCGTTGGTGCTCCAGGACTTTCGGAACTGGAGCCCTTCGATCTCCTGGCTCGTGGCGAAGAGGTAGGTCTTGTCGAGCTGGACGGATAGATCCGCGCGCAGGTGGATGTGCTCGTTCATCTGCCGCCGCGCGCCCGCCGAGAGCCCAGCCAGCCAGCCCACTCGCGGCACGCTCCACACGTCCACTCCCTGGATCTGGAGCCGGTCGACCTCCCGGTTGAAGTCGCGGCCGGGCAGGAGCAGGGACATGCCGACGCGGCCGCCGAACATCACCTCCAGCCGGTCCGCGACGGGCAGGCCATACTCGCCGGTCACGAACGCTTGGTTGAGCAGGCCGAAGCCGAAGCTCCGGTCCCCGCCCGCGCTGTAGTTGCCGAACAGCCGCACGGCTCCGCCCAGGCGCGCTCGGTCCGAGAAGATGGGGGCCGGGATGCTGAGCGAGAGCGTGGCCGCGAGGAAGGTGTGGCTGCTGTAGTCGAAGGACTCGTCCGTGCGTGAGGCGTTGATGGACTGCGCGCCTGACAGGTGGGACTTCTCGGTGAAGAGATCCAGCCCGACACCGACCCGCATCCGGGACTTCGCCTGGGCCCGCTCCTCCGCCTGCACCACCGACAGCGGCCTGTCCGGGACGGGCTCCTTGTCGGGCCCGGCCACCTTCTGGGAGGCGGGGGTCTTCTGCGGGGCAGCAGTCTTCGGGGGCGCCTTCTGGGAGGGGGGCGCCTTCTGCGGAGCTGGCGCCTTCTCCGCCTCCGGGGTCTTCTCCGCCTCCGGGGCCTTCTCTGCCGCCTGGACCTTCGCTGGCTCCTGCGCTGGAGCCTTCTCCGGCTCCTGGGATTTCGCCTCCTGGGGCGGGGCCTTCTCCTGTGGCTTGGCCTTCGCCTTGGCCTTCGCCTTCCGGGCCTTGGCCTTCGTCTGCGCCTTCGAGGCGGTCTGCGCCTGCGCCGGCGAGGCCAGCGCGAACGACAGCGACAGCACGGCGAGGAGCGCCTTCCAGGGGACTTGGGGAGCGAGCAGGGTGCGCATGCGGGGCACGAGGAAGTGGGTTGCCTCGCAGCCTAGAACAGAACGCCTGCATTCCGATGCCCGCTTGCTTGGCCACACGGGCTGAGCGGAAAAGTTCCTCCCTGCCGGACGGATGAGAGGCAGGATGGGGTATCTTCACAGGCCGTGCAGAGCGAGGTGGTTGAACGTGCCCAATGTCGTCAAAAACCTTGGAATGGTCCTGCTGCTGGCAGCCATTGCCGGTGCCATCTACGTCGGGGCGAAGATCGCCCCCTTCTATGTGGACAACATGGACGTGAAGGAGGCGGTCGATGCCGCCTTCAACCTGGCCGGCCGGAACACCAATGACAGCATCCTGCGCGCGGAGATCCGCGACCGCACCAGCCGGATGGGGAGCCACGTGGAGACGGACAGCTGGGGCGTGGACCACGTCGTCCCAGGCCTGGGGCTGACGGACGATCAGATCGTCATCGAGCGCAGCCGCATCACCGACAACGTGCGCATCGAGGTGACCTACCAGCGCGAGGCGGAGCTCTCGCTCTTCAACCGCGTCCACGTGGTGGAGCTCCGCGTCGTCAAGGAGGGCATCCCTCCGCAGTGAGCCCCGCCCGGCCGACTGTGCCAACGCTCACGCGATGATGCCTGGCTGACCCAGAGGCTGTTGGTCCGGGTCGGGCGCCTCGTGGATGCCAGGAGGGACGAACTCCGGTTCGGAGTGACGCCCTGGCTCCTCCCTGGGCGGCTCGTGCCGGGGCGGTTCAATCTCCGGCGGCTGGCGTGAGGGAGGTTCGATCTCCGGCTGGTGCCTCCGGGGTGGCTCGATCTCAGGGGGGCCCCGAGGCTCGGGCTCTTGCTGCGGTGACTTTCGGGGTTCCGGCTCCTTGACCGGCGCTCCAGGTCTCTTGGGCAACGTGTCAGGCATGTGTCCCCTCCTGACTGAAGAACCTGCTCATCGGGGACACGTCTCGGACGGGCTGGGCGAGAGAGGGCCTCCTCGCCTGCCTGCTCCCGTGAGGGGTCTTAGCGGGCGCCTATGAGTCTCCACACGAGGAAGGTGTGGACCCGCCGGCCACGGAAGTCCGCGGGAAGCTGCACGGGCCCCTCCACGGAGGTGAAGCGTGCGGCCAGGTCCTCGGGCGGCTCGCGGCCCTCGGAGTACCAGAGGGCATCCTGCCCGGAGGGCACCTCGGGCCTGGGCCACAGATCGTACTGGCTCTTCCGCCCAGCGCCCGCGGTGTCCACCGCCACTCCCGCCTCGAGCGCCGCCTGTGAGGCGAGCTGGTAGCTGGGTGCGTACACCACGGCGACCTGCTTCGCCTCGGTGTCCGGGAAGAGGCGTGCGGGCTCGGCCAGCGCGGAGAGGACGTCCCACCCGTGGGTGCGCGCCAGCGGCACATCCCGCTCGAAGCGCAGCAAGGGGAACAGCAGGTGCGAGCCGACCGCCAGCACGATGGCCAGCCCGCTGAAGGCCGCCGCTCGAAACCACACGGGCCGCATGCCCGCTGCGCCCACGCAGGCCGCCACGTAGGCTGCCGCGGGCCAGTTCGCCTCGCCGCGTGTGCGGATCGCCGCGTAGCCGAAGAAGAGCAGCGGGAGCACCGTCGCGGCCCGGAGGAGGAACTGCTCGCGCGGACCGCGGAGGGCGTACACCAGGGCCAGAGGCAGCAGCACGGGGCCTCCGAGCGCCAGCTGTCCTCCCAGGAACTCCGCGAAGGACGCGAGCCCGCCAGTGCCACCCAGCCCATGCCGGAGCTGGAAGGCGAAGCCCACCCATTCGCGGTGCGAGTTCCACAGCACGACGGGGAGGAAGAGGAGGACGCCCAGGAGCGCCGTCAGCCACGCCCCCGCCGGCAGCCGCCGCATGCGCAGGGCCGTGGCGAGGAAGGCCACCGCGATCAACACCGCTGGGTACTTCGACAGGAGCGCGAGGCCCGAGGCCAGCCCTGCCAGCACCCACCGCTCGCGCCAGAGCGCCCACAGCGCCAGCGTCCAGAACAGCAGGAGGGGCGAGTCCGGCGTGGCCCATACCCCGGCCATGACGGCGACCGGCACCACGCTCCACAGCGCCGCCGCGCGCCAGGCCGCCTCGGGGGTACCGTGTACATCCCTCGCGAGCCCCCACACCGCCGCCACCGTGCCCGCTCCGCACAGCAGCGCCGCGGGCCGTATGCCCACCGCGGCGATCAGCCAGGCGATCAGCGGCGGGTGATCGAAGTAGCCCCACGCGAGGTGCCGCGCCCACTGCCAGTAGTAGGCCTCGTCGAAGTAGGTGTCCGTGCCCAGCGCGAGCGCGAGCCGCACCCCCGCGCCCAACGCGAGCAGGGCGAGGCAGAGGTTCCGGGGAGTGGGCTGGGCGGCGGGAACGGCCACGCCCTGGACAAAGCGCAACCCGCGCCCGTTGGCCAGTGCTCTCTTGGGGCTCCCTCGGGTCGGGGTCTTCCAGGTGGGGCTTGAAAGCAGGGGGGCTGCCTGTTCGCATGGCCGCATGGCCCACCCGCCGTCGTCTCCGTCCGGAGTGAGCAACCGTCTCGCGCGCGAGCCCTCTCCCTACCTGCGTCAGCACGCCACCAACCCCGTGGACTGGTACCCCTGGGGAGACGAGGCCCTCGCGCGAGCCCGCGCCGAGAACAAGCCCATCCTGCTGTCCGTGGGCTATTCCGCGTGCCACTGGTGCCACGTGATGGCCCACGAGTCCTTCGAGAACCCTGCCATCGCGCGGCTGATGAACGAGTGGTTCATCAACATCAAGGTGGACCGCGAGGAGCGGCCGGACCTGGATCAGATCTACCAGGGCGTGGTGCAGCTCATGGGGCAGGGCGGGGGCTGGCCGCTCACGGTGTTTCTCACCCCGGAGCTGCGGCCGTTCTACGGGGGCACCTACTTCCCGCCCCAGGACAAGTACGGGCGTCCGGGCTTCCCCCGGCTGCTGGAGGCGCTCCACGACGCGTGGGAGAACCAGCGGGACAAGCTGCTCCAGCAGGCCGAGTCCTTTCACGAGGGCCTGGGCGAGCTGGCCACCTATGGCCTGGACGCGGCCCCCGCGGCGCTCACCTCGGCGGACGTGGTGAAGATGGGCGAGCGCATGCTCCGCGCCGTGGACCCGGTGAATGGCGGCTTCGGTGGCGCGCCCAAGTTCCCCAACCCCATGGATGTGTCCTTCCTGCTGCGGTCATGGCGGCGCGGCGGCCCCGTGGCGCTCAAGGACGCGGTGATGCGGACGCTGGAGCGGATGGCGCTGGGCGGCATCTATGACCAGCTCGGGGGCGGCTTCCACCGGTACTCGGTGGACGAGCGGTGGCTGGTGCCGCACTTCGAGAAGATGCTCTACGACAACGCCCAGCTCCTCCACCTGTACTCGGAGGCGGAGCAGGTGGAGCCCCGGCCGCTCTGGCGCAAGGTGGTGGAGGAGACTGTGGAGTACGTGCGCCGCGAGATGACGGACGCGCGCGGCGGCTTCTACGCCGCCCAGGACGCCGACAGCGAGGGCGAGGAGGGCAAGTTCTTCGTCTGGAAGCCGGAGGAGGTGGCCGCGCTTCCACCGGAGCAGGCCGGCCTGTTGATGCGCCACTTCCGCATCACCCCCCAGGGGAACTTCGAGCACAGCGGCGCCACGGTGCTGGAGGTGGTCGTCCCCGTGCCGCAGCTCGCCCAGGAGCGCGGCGTGCCCGTGGAGGCCCTGGAGCGCGAGCTGGCCGCCGCCCGCCGGGCCCTCTTCGAGCTGCGCGAGAGGCGCGTGAAGCCGAGCCGGGATGACAAGCTCCTCGCAGGGTGGAACGGGCTGATGATCCGCGGGCTGGCGCTCGCCTCTCGCGTTTTCGGGCGCCCGGAGTGGGCGCGGCTCGCGGCGAACGCGGCGGACTTCGTGCTCTCCAAGATGTGGGACGGGACCCGGCTGGTGCGCTCGTATGAGGAGGGCGGCAGCCGCATCGATGGCTTCCTGGAGGACTACGGAGATCTGGCCGCGGGCCTCACCTCGCTCTACCAGGCCACCTTCGACGCGAAGTACCTGGAGGCCGCGGTGGCGCTGGCCCGGCGCGCCGTGGCCCTCTTCTGGGACGAGGAGAAGCAGGCGTACCTCTCCGCGCCCAAGGGCCAGAAGGATCTGGTCGTGGCCACCTATTCTCTTTTCGACAACGCCTATCCCTCGGGGGCCTCCACGCTCACCGAGGCGCAGGTGGCGCTCGCCGCGCTCACCGGGGACAAGGCCTGGCTGGAGCTGCCCGAGCGCTACATCTCCCGGATGCGCCAGCCGCTCGAGGAGAACCCGATGGGCTACGGGCACCTGGCGCTCGTGGCGGACACGTTCCTCGACGGAGCCGCGGGCGTCACCTTCTCGGGGACGCGAGAGCAGGTGGCTCCGCTCCTGTCCGCCGCCCACCGCGTCTTCGCGCCTACTTTCGCCTTCACATGGAAGGAGCCGGGCACCGCCTTCCCTCCGCTGCTCCGGGAGCTCTTCGAGGCGCGGGAGCCTGTCGATGGCCGAGGCGCGGCCTATGTCTGCCGCGGCTTCTCCTGCGAGCGTCCCCTGACGGACGCGGAGGCGCTGATCCACCGGCTCCAGGCGGCACCTCCCGCTTGAGGTGGCGGGCGTGTGGAACTTGGGTGGGAGAAGGGGCTGCGCCTCTCCCACCTGCTGCGCCCGGATGACGCGCTCGGACGCGAGGAGCGCAGGAGGAATCTCCGGGTAGTCCTGTTCAGCGGAGATCGAAGCGCCGCTCCACGGTTTCGCTGCTGTCAGAAGGGGGCTGGGCGGGGCTTCCCTCGGGAGCAACAACGCCTACCCTCTGGCCGAAAACGTCTTTCAGCACGCGGCCGTAAGAGCGGTTAGAATCCGGACAGGGGGCAATTCTTCGATGAGTGTGAGCGGCGCTTCAAGTGACCTGCTGACGGCGTTTGAAGACAGCAGGGTGCTGCTCGACCGCGGCAGGCCTGTCGCAGTCTCCACTCACCGTGTCGGCACGTTGGTCTTGACCAGTGGACGCGTGGTGGCCTGCAACCCGCTCACCCTGCCGCCGCGTCCGCTGCCCAGGGCCCACCTGCTGGCCCTGCTCGCGCTGGACCACCGCGAGCCGTTCTCCCGCACCGTCCGCCCGGGCCGCTACCCCGTGGTCCTCAGCATCATCCGGACGGGACGTGGGCGCGAGCGTACCGCTCAAGAGGCCATCGCCATGGCCATGGTCCGCTTCGAGGAAGAGCGCCCGGTGCGCTGGGAGATGGCCGCTCGCGGTGAGCGCAGCCCGCGCTCGCTTCGCCCCAACGAGCGCTACGGCTACAGGGCGGACCCGGACATCACCGCGTTCCTCGATGCGGACGTGGTGGAGCGGGTGTCCGACAAGAGCCGCCAGTTCGTGGAGACCTTCGATGAAGGCGCGCCACCCGCGTGGTCGAGCACCGTGCTCACGCTCGACTCGAAGTCCGGCGCCAACGTCGTGGCCTTCTCTTCCGGCACGCTCGCCCCGGCCTCCCTGGGCCAAAGTGCCTATTGCTCGTGGTGGGGGCTCGCGGAGGATGGCCGCCCGGTCTGCCTCGTCACGGATCTGCAGCACCTGGACCTGCCGCGGCCGGCGTTCCCGGATGACGCGGAGGCACGGCTGTCGCGCGTGCGGGAGCTGATGGGGCACCTGCGGTACGGCGACGCGGAGATGCGAGGCCGGGCGCTGCGCGAGATCGGCGGCTACGGCGGCGAGGCGAACGAGGCCGTGGGCGTCCTCATCGGGCGCATCCTGGCTCCGGAGAGCGATCCCGCCGAGCGGGAGTATGCGGCCGCCGCCATCGCTCGCATCTGTGCCGAGGCGCCGGAGCAGGTGGAGCTGATCGCGCGGGTGCTGGCCTCCGGTGTGAAGGGAGAGCCCCTGGCGGCGCTGCTGCGGGCGGCGGGGAGCATCGGCATCTGCTCGCGGGATCCGCAGCGCTTCCAGCCCATCGCCGAGCGCATCCTCACCGTGCTCGTCCAGCGGTTCGAGGACGGCGATCGGAACATCCTGGCCGCCATCAGGGGGTTCGTCTGGGATCTCGGCGAGCACCGCCCCGAGGCATGGGAGCTGCTCGTCCGGCTGCTGCGCACCGGAGACCTGGAGCTGCGAGTGTCCGCGGCGTCGAGGCTCAGCCACTCGCGCTCGCGTCAGCACCACGAGGCCGCGCTCGAGTCACTGGCGAACGTCCTCATCGACGAGTCCATGGAGCTGGAGCTGCGGGTGGCGGCCGCCAACTCGCTGAACGACTTCCCGTGGCTCTCGGCGACGGCGCGCACCGCGCTGTGGCACGCGGCCTCCAGCAAGGAGCCGCTCCTGGCGTGGTACGCCCGGGATCTCCTGCGCCACCACGCGTGAGCCCGGGCGGCCGGGGCTGTTGGTGGGGGAAGAGACAGCCACGGAGGAGCTGATGTCATCCTGGTTTGAGGAGCACTTCGAGCAGGGGCGGCAGAAAGGCAGGGACGAGGGGCTCGCCAAGGGACTGGCCGAGGGGCTTGGAGGACCCGGCTCAGTAGCCGCTCCGCTGCACCGCGCTCAGCGGCCCGAGGGCCTGTCGCGGACCTCCACCACCTTCAGCTGGCCAATGAGCGGGGTGATCTCCGCGTTGCCCTCCTCGCCCACGCCGAAGTGCGTGGCGTCCGCGACGAGCTGGTTGAACGTCGGGTCCATCTGCGTCCACTCGCCCACGTACGCCTCGATCCACTCGTGCCAGTAGAACGCGGGCACCCCGTCCTCGTTCACCATGTAGACCACGCCGTCTACCCGCCGCGCCGGGATCCCCACCGCGCGCAGCAGCGCCACCGTCAGCAGCGAGTGCTCCGTGCAGTCACCCTTCTTCTGCCGCAGCACATCCGAGGCCCGGTCCGCGCTCGCCCCGTAGTCCTTTTCCAGGTTCGTCGCCACCCAGGTGACGATCTTCTTCGCCGTCGCGTACGCGTCCTTCTCCGGGCTCGCCAGCCTCTTCGCCAGCTTGCGGATCTCCGGGTTGTCACTCTCGACGATGATCGTCGCCTTGAGGTTCTCCCCGCCCTCCGGGTCCGCCACCGGCAGCGGCTTGAGGCTGGCCGGCTTGGGCAGGTCCGCCGAGAGCGTCACCTCCACGCGCCCCTCCGGCAGCCTCACGAACTTCTGCCGGTACGTGTCCTGCTGGAACTTCTCCGGCAGCCCCGTCATCACCATCACCGCCCGGCCCGGCACGGAGCGAGCCTCCGCGGGCAGCTGCTTCGGCAGGATGATGCGCGTGAGCCCGAACACCTCCACCACGTCCATCCGCTTGGCCACCGCCTCGGACTCCGAGCGCGCCTTCATCGTCTGGCCGAAGTCCACCTCCACCATCTCGCCCTCGTCCGTGACGTAGGCCACCACCGGCACCTTCTCCTTCTCGGAGAGCGTCTGCGCCTTGTGCAGCCGCACCTTCACCCCGCGCACCATCCGCTCCTCGGGCGGCTCCATCGTCGTGGTGACCTTGTAGCTCTCCAGGTCCGTCCCGTCCGTGATGGTGCCCTCCACCTTCGCCTTCCGGTAGATCGCCACCCGCGCCTGGTCCGCGTCCTCCACCGTCTCGGGGCTGGCCTTCACCGTGAGCACCTCATCGGGCAGGCCCGGGCGCTTGCGCACCACGCGCAGCCCCGCCGCCGTCTGTGTGCCCTCCAGCCGCTGCTCGCCCCCGTCGCCCCGCTGCTGCACCACGAAGGACAGCAGCCGGCCCTGGGGCTTCGCCTCGTAGACGCGCTCCTCACGGTGCACGCGCTCGGACAGCTTGCTGCCCACGGTGGCTTTGAAGACCAGCTCGTTGATGCTGCGCACCTGGTCCGTGCGCCCGGGCACCAGCGACAGGTCCGTGAAGAAGTACCCCACCTTCTTGTCCATGAGGTACAGCCCCAGCCACTCGCCGCCCTGGGGGCGCGGTGTCTTCAGCACATCCGAGACCTCCGCCTTGGCCTTGGCAGCGGAGCGAGCGGCAGGAGCAGGAGCCTGGGCCAGCGCCGGCACCGCGCTCAGCAGCGCGACGGCCAGGCCCAGCAGGGGAGCGGGGAGGCGTGTACGGGTCATCTCCCCCCTCTTAACGGATAGCGCGGCGTTTTGTTCGCGGATTACAGCCGCTTGGCCAGGATGATCAGGTCATCCCCGACCTTGTAGAAGTCCCGGAACCGGGCCTCCTCCGTGTACTTCATGGACGCGTAGAAGCCGCGCGTGGGGCCGTAGGCCTCCGTGGCGCTCGTCTCCACGCGGATGATGCGGGCCCCGCGGCGGCGCATGTCCGCCTCCATGCCCGAAATCAGCGACGCCCCCACGCCCTGCCCGCGCACCGTCGGGTCCGAGGCGATCCAGTACAGATCGTACGTCCCCTCCGTCATCGGCGTCGGGCCGTAGCACGCGTAGCCAACAATGGGGCCGTCCCGGTCCGCGACCAGGATGGTGTAGTCCTTGTTATTCGGCGTGAGCGCGAGATCCACCAGCTCGACGGCGCACTCCACCTCTTCCGGCGAGAACGTTTCGATTCTGCGGATGAGCGCTGCGAGCGGCTCCCGATCCTTTTTTTCGATGGGACGGATTTCCATGGGCTCTCTCGAGAGCGATCTCCACGATGCGGGCTGCCAGGGCGGGGTAGTCCATGCCGGCTGCGGCCGCGGCCTTGGCAAACCCGGCACCCGGGTGGAGATCGCAGTTGGGGTTGATGTCGATGACGTACGGTACACCCTCGGGTGTCACGCGCAGGTCTACGCGCCCGTAGTCCACACAGTCTAGCGCCGTGAAGGCCTCCATCGCCGTGCGCACCAGCCGTGCCTCCAGGGCAGCGTCCTCCAGGCGGCAGGGGACCGAGGGGCTGTCGAGGCACTCCGGGGAGTCCTCCTCCCACTTCGCCTTGTACGAGACGATGTTCGGGCGGTTCTCGAAGGCCGCCCCGAAGCGAATCTCCGTCAGTGGCAGGGCGCGACGCGGTGCGTTGCCCAGCAGCGGCACGTAGATCTCCCGTCCCCGGATGAACTGCTCGACCAGGGCGGGCTGGTGGAAGGTGGTCAGCACCGCCTCGGCGGCGCGCGCCAGGCCGGCCCGGTCCTCCACCACCGAGTCGAAGTCCACGCCCACGCTGGCGTCCTCGCGCGCGGGCTTGACGATGAGCGGGTAGGTCAGGTCCACCGCCATCACGTCCTCGAGCCGCTCCACCACCGCGAAGGGCGGCGTGGAGACGCCTCGGGCGCGCAGCAGCTCCTTGGCCTTGGGCTTGTGCAGCGCCAGCCCCAGCGAGAGGGCGGACGAGCCCGTGTACGGCAGCCCCAGCAAGTCCAACAGGCAGGGGATGACCATCTCCCCCCGGCTGTCGGCGGCCACGGACTCACAGAGGTTGATGACGAGATCGGGCTGCAGCTTCCTCAGGGCGTCCACGAAGTCGAGCCGGTCTCCTTCGACGGCGAGCGGCTCGGCGTGGGTGTCTCCCCGGGTGAGGGCCTCGGAGAGGGCCGAGGCGACGCGCATGACATCCTCGCGGGCCTCCCTTCCTGGATCGTCTTCGAGGAGGTCGTGGTCGCGGTTGTGCAGGATGACGATGTGCATTCGGATTGGGGCGGAAGGGTTAGCACGTCCCCCGGCACGATCCCAGTCCGTCGCGGAGGCTTGATCGGTTGGTCGTCCAAAGTCTTCAGGAGTGCTGCTCGCAAGGGTATCCAGGAGTATGGAAAGGGAACCATGCGGATTCGTGACCCCATCCACGGCACTATCGCGGTGAGCGACCCGGAGAAGGCCATTATTGACAGCCGCCACTACCAGCGGTTGCGCCATGTGCGACAGCTGGGGTTCGGAGATCTGGCTTTCCCGGGAGCCACGCATACCCGTCATGCCCACTCGCTGGGGGCCATGCATGTGGCCTCGCGGCTGTTCGGCGCGGTGGGCTCCCAGGCGGAGCTGCCCGAGGATGTCCAGTCCCGGTTCTGTACCGCCGTGAGGCTGGCGGTGCTGTGCCATGACCTGGGCCACATGCCCCTGTCCCACGCCTCCGAGCGCATCGCCCCCCCGCGAGCGGCCTTGAAGCTGCCCGCCTGGCTGGATGCCACGGCGGAGGGCCCTCAGGCGACCCACGAGGACTTCACCGCCAAGGTCCTCCTGGACAGCTCGCTCACCCCGCTCATCGAGCAGCACTTCGGGCCGCTGGGCATCCACGCGGACGCGGTGGTGGCGCTGATTACGGGCGCCAAGCCGCCGACGGACCCGGGCTTCACGTACCGGGGAGTGGACTGGATGCCGCTGCTGCGGGCGCTCGTGTCCGGGGAGCTGGACGCGGACCGGATGGACTACCTGCTGCGCGACTCCTTCTATACGGGCGTTAACTACGGCCGGTACGACTTCGAGTGGATCATCTCCAACCTGAACCCGGCGGTGAAGGACGGGCGCGCGTACCTGGCGCTGAGCCGGGCGGCGGCGTTCGCCTTCGAGGACTTCCTCCTCAGCCGCTACCACATGTTCGTCTCGGTCTACTACCACCACACCTCGGTGAACTTCGACTACATGCTGCGGCGCTACTACGAGGAGTCCCCCGGCGAGTTCGAGATTCCCGCGGACCCCGAGGCGTTCCTGCTCTGCGACGACGCGGCGCTCTGGTACACGCTGCGGCGCTCGAAGAACCGGTGGGCCGAGCGCATCTCCACGCGCCGGGGCTTCAAGCTGCTGGCCCAGTTCACCGAGCGCGACACCGGGTATGACCTGGACGTGCTGAGGAGCGCGCTGGTGGCCGCCCAGCTCGAGCACTACGTCGTCGAGTCACAGGGCGTGCTGTCCAAGTACATGGGCGAGGGACAGAGCCCCGGCCTCTTCATCATCGACGTCTCCACCGGCCGGCTCACGGAGGTGGCGCGGTACACACCGCTGTACCAGCGCTACAGCGGCTCGGTGCGGCTGACGCGGGTGTACGTGCGGCCGGATCAGATCGAAGTGGCCCGGTCCCTGATGGGCCGGCTGCTGGGACAGGCGGTGCAGTCATGAGCGAGGCGCTCCCAGGGATGCCTCCGCCGCCTCCGCCCGCGGCGCCCCGGCTGGCCGCGGTGACAGTGCTGTACCGGCGGGTGGGCGCGGGGGTGGAGGTGTTCTGGGTGAAGCGGGAGAAGGCGCTCCGGTTCGCCGGCGGCTTCTACGCCTTTCCCGGGGGGAAGGTGGACAAGGCGGACGGGGCCGTGGCGGTGCGCGGTGCGTCCGGGGAGGAGGCCGCGATGCTCGTGGCCGCCGCGCGCGAGCTCTTCGAGGAGACCGGGGTGCTCGTGGCCGAGGGCGCGGAGGCGCTGAGCCCGGAGCGGTTGAAGGAGCTGCGCCGGGCGCTCCTGGCGGATGAGCGCAAGTGGGGAGAGCTGCTGGCCGAGGCGGGGCTGGCGCTGCGGACGGAGGACTTCCAGCCCGCGGGGAGGTGGATCACCCCTCCGTATATGCCGGTGCGCTTCGACACGCGCTTCTTCCTGGTGGAGGCCCCCCGGCACGCGGTGGCGGAGCTGTGGCCGGGCGAGCTGACGGAGGCGGCGTGGGTGGAGCCGGAGGTGGCGCTGGGGCGCTGGGCCGAGGGCACGGCGCTGCTGCACTCTCCGGCCGTCCACGTGCTCCAGGTGCTGGCACGGTTCGACACGCTGGAGGCCGTGCTCGCGCGGCTGGAGGCACCGCCGCACTGCCCGGACTTCGTCGCCACGCTCGTCGAGTTCCAGCAGGGCGTCCGGATCGTACCAATGGTGACGCCCACGCTGCCGCCCGCCACGCACACCAACGGGTACGTGCTGGGCCATGGCGAGCTGCTCATCGTGGATCCCGGCGCGGAGGATGAGCGCGAGTTCGAGAAGCTGCGGGAGCTGCTCTCCATCCTCGAAGGGGAGGGGAAGCGTCCGGTGGCGATCGTCCTCACCCACCACCACTGGGATCATGTGGGCGGGGTGAAGACGGTGAAGGAGCGGCTGGGGCTCCCGCTCTGGTGCCATGCGCGCACGGCGGACCGGCTGGAGGTGCCCGCGGAGCGGCTGCTGGTGGAGGGGGAGGTGCTGGAGCTGGCGGGCAGTCCGCCTCAGCGCTGGCGCGTGCTGCACACGCCGGGGCACGCGCGCGGACACATCTGCCTTGTGGATGAGCGCAGCCGCTCGGCGGTGGTGGGTGACATGGTGGCGAGCGTGGGCACCATCGTCATCGATCCGCCCGAGGGAAACATGCGCGACTACCTCACGCAGCTCGCGCGGCTCCGCGACTGGCCCGTCACCACGCTGTATCCGGCGCATGGGGGGCCGATCCCGGATGGCCCGGGCAAGCTGCAGGAGTATCTCGACCACCGCGCAGCGCGGGCCGCGCGGATCCTGGAGGCCCTGCCACCCGAGGGGGCGACGCTGGCCCAGGTGGTGGAGAGCGCCTACTCGGACACTCCGCCCTTCCTCCACCCGGTGGCCCAGCGCAGCGCCCTGGCCTCGCTGGAGATGCTGGTGGAGGAGGGCCGAGCCCGCCTCCAGGGGGAGCGCTACCTCAAGGCCTGAGCCCTGTCAGTGCTTGCGGTCGCCGCGATCGCCCTGGCCCTTCTTCGACTCGGTCTTGGCCTCGCGCTTGCGGTCCTGCGAGAGCGAGCGGCCGACGTCCTCGACCTCCTTGAAGCGCCCCTGATCATCCCGGCGCACGTAGCGCTTGTCGCCCGGGGTCGGCTCGATGAGTTCACGCTTGCTGGACATGGTTCTCTCCTGGGGTGAGTTCGTGGTGGTGCCGTGCTACCGCCTGCTCGTCTTGCGCTTCGCCACGGACCGCTTGGCTGCCACGCTGCGCTGAACCGACTTGCGCCGCCGGGTGGCCGCGGCCTTCTTCGCGGCCCTCGAGCGTTGCGCGAACGTGCGCGAAGCCATGCTGCGCTGTCCGCCGCGTCTCGAGGCCTGATGGGTCTCCGGCTTCCCGTACCCCGAGCCCCCGGGCTTCTCACCGCCGTGAGACTCGGCGTTCACCGTGGCCCAGGCGCGACGCTTCGCCTCCCGCTCGCTCTTGCCATGCTCGACGTAGCTGTCGGCGATGTGCTCGGCGCGACGCTTCTGCTTGTCCGTGTACTTGCTCTTGTCTCCGCGGGGCATGTGACCCTCCTTGGAAGCAAGGTCCGCATTGCCTGCCTTCTGATCAACACCTGCCTGCCCGCTCAGCCTGCATGGAGGGCGGGCCACGCCTGGGCTCGGGCGGGGAGGGAGCTCTGAAGGCGCCTCCAGGCTGTCTTGATGTGCGTGTTTTGCTGTTTATTCTAATTTGGAAGGAGGCGATAATGGCGGCGGGGGGGAGGCTGTCATGTCGGTCAGCACCAGGATCCTGTTGTTCGCGGCGGTGGCCATCGGAGTCATCTGCATCCTGTCCGCCGCACTCTCGTTCGGTGCGCGGAAGGGCGGGCAGATCCGGGAGCAGGTGGTGGCTTCTCAGGAGCAGCTCGAGATCCTGGGCCGGCTGGATGACGGGGTCTGGCCCTTCCTGAACGCCTTGAGCCGTGCGCGGCAGGAGGGGCAGGACACGGCGCTCGTGCTCCGTGAGCAGCAGGCGCGGGTGCTTGCGGAGCGGGCGCGGATCGAAGTCAGCCTCGAGCACGAAGCCATGGCGAAAGGAGAGGAGGCGAATGCGCAGGAGCAAGAGCGGGAGGAGGTCTCTCATGCCCTGCAGACGCTGCTGCGCTGGATGGAGAGCACCCAGAGGCGCGTGCGTCAGGAGCCGGAGAGGACCTCGATCGCGCCCGCGGTAGAGTGGGCGCTCTATCAGGACTACGAGGAGACGGTGGGGCAGTACATCGACTCCCTCCGCCGGGCCGAGCAAGAGGAGTTGCTGCAGCGGCGGCAGCGCTGGGACGCGAACGTGGCGCGCTCCGAGTTCGTAGCGACGGTGATCTCGGTCGGCTGTGTCGTGATCATGGTGGTGATGGCCCTCTCCATCCTCGTGCCGTTGCGACGCTCGCTGCGCAAGCTGCGGGTCACCGCGGAGCGCATCGGCCGCGGAGACTTCGAGGTGGCCCTGCCCGCGATGGGGCAGGACGAGCTGGGCCTGCTGGCGCGCGCCATGGACCGCATGGCCTCGGAGCTGCGCGGGACCCTTCAAGAGAAGCAGCGGCTGATCAAGGCCGAGGCCGAGGCCTCCGAGCGGGAGGCCCGCCGCTACAGCGCCATGCTGGAGGAGACGGTGCAGGCGCGCACCACCGAGCTGCAGGGAGCCAATGCCCGCCTGGAGGAGAGCCTTCGGCAGCTCCAGTCGACCCAGGAGCAGCTCCTCTTCGCGGACCGGCTCGCCACGGTGGGACGGCTCGCGGCGGGCGTGGGCCATGAGATCAACAACCCGCTCTCGTACATCCTCAGCAACCTGCGCTTCATCCGCAAAGAGCTGGAGCAGAACGACGAACCCTCACCCGAAGATCGTCAGGATGTGCTGGAGGCCGCCGCCGCGGCCCATGAGGGCGCCGAGCGCGTACGCCTCATCGTCCAGGAGCTGCGGATGATGTCCCGGCCGGACGACGTGGCGCTGGGCCGGGTGGAGCTCGGGAGCGTGGTGCGGGGGGCCGTCAAGCTCGCCTCGCGGGAGCTGCGGGATCGCGCCCAGCTGGTGGAGGACTGCGAGGGGGTCCCGGCCATCTGGGGCAACGGGCCTCGGCTGAGCCAGGTGGTGCTCAACCTGCTCATCAACGCCGCGCACGCCATCGCGCCGGGCAAGCCGATGGTGCACGAAGTACGAGTGGTGGCGCGAGCAAGTGGCTCCGGGAGCGTGGTGCTGGAGGTGCGAGACACCGGATGCGGCATTCCCCCGGAGAACCTGGAGCGCATCTTCGAGCCGTTCTTCACCACCAAGCCCATCGGCGAGGGCACCGGGCTGGGGCTGTCGGTGTGCCACAACATCATCACCGCGATGGGAGGCACCATCCAGGTGGAGAGCGAGGTGGGGCGTGGCACCATCTTTCGCATCACGCTTCCCGAGGCAGCCGCCCGCGAGGCCTCCTCCGGCAGCGAGAAGGCAGGCTGAGCGCTCCGGTTCGAGGCGATACTCGGCACGTGCCCTCTTCCCCCCAGACGCTCCGGCTCGCCGAGGTATTGGGTGCGCTCTCCCTGGCCACCGACCTGGCCAACGGCAATCCCCTGGAGACGGCGCTGCGCACCTGCCTGCTGGCGGTGGAGCTGGCGCGTGAGGCGGGCGCCTCCGAGCAGGAGAGCGCGGATGCCTATGACGCGGCGATGCTGCGCTACCTCGGGTGCACCGCGTACGCGCCCGAGGAGGCCGCGGCGCTGGGCGATGACATCGCCGCCAAGCAGCTCTATGCGCCGGTGGACTTTGGCCGGAAGTCCGAGCTGCTCCCCGCGACCTTGACCGGGCTGGGCAAGGGCTCGGGGTCGCTGAAGCGCGCGCGGGTCGTGGCGGGAGCCCTGGTGGGCGCGCGGCGCGCCTATGAGACCATGGCACGCAGTACGTGCGAGGTCGCATGCCGGCTCGCGGCGCGGCTGGGCATGGGCTCGGGAGTGACCGAGGCACTCGGGCAGATCTACGAGCGCTGGGATGGGAAGGGCGCTCCGGGTGGGAGCGGGGGAGAGGCGCTCTCGTTCGTCGCGCGCGTCATGCACGTGGCCTGCGCGGCGGAGGTCCACCACCGGCTCAGCGGTGCGGAGGCGGCTCGCGAGATGGTGCGCCGCCGCAGCGGCAGCCACTTCGATCCGCGGGTGGCGCGCGCCTTCGAGAAGTGCGCCCCGGCGTTGCTGGGGAAGCTGGATGCGCCCTCCGTCTGGGATGCGGTGCTGGCCGCCGAGCCGGGGCGGAGGCCTCGGGAGGACGCGGCGCGGCTGGAGGACGTGGCGCGCGCCTTCGCGGACTTCGTGGACCTGAAGTCGGCCTACACGCTGGGGCACTCCTCGGGCGTGGCCGCGCTGGCCGAGGCCGCGGGCAAGGCCGCCGGGCTGGATGAGGCCACGTGCACGGACCTGCGCCGGGCGGGGTTGCTCCACGATCTCGGCAGGGTGAGCGTCCCCACCAACCTCTGGGACAAGCCGGGACCTCTGAGCGCGGCGGAGTGGGAGCGCGTGCGGCTGCACCCGTACTACACGGAGCGGGTGCTGGCGCGCTCTCCGCTGCTGGCACCGTTGGGAGCGCTGGCCGGCGCACACCACGAGCGGCTGGATGGCTCGGGCTACCACCGCAACGTGCCGGCCGCGCTCCTGGGACTGCCCGCCCGTCTCCTGGCCGCGGCGGACTGCTACCACGCGCTGACGGAGGCGCGTCCCCACCGCCCGGCTCGCTCACCGGAGGAGGCCGCGAAGACGCTGGAGGCAGAGGTGTCGGCCCGGAGGTTGGACGGGGAGGCGGTGCGCGCGGTCCTCGAGGCGGCGGGCCACAGCGCCCGCAGGAAGCGAGGCGCCTGGCCGGGTGGGCTGAGCGATCGAGAGGTGGAGGTGCTGCGGCTCGTGGCGCAGGGGTGCTCCAACAAGGAGGTGGCGCAGCGGCTCTCCATCTCCGCGCGCACCGTGCAGCACCACACCATCCACATCTACGACAAGCTCGGGGTGTCCACCCGGGCCGCCGCGGCGCTGTTCGCCCTCGAGAACGATCTGCTCAAGGCGTGAGCCGCGCGGATAGGCCATCTGGCCGATGTTCCGCGGCGCGCGTTCCGGCACATGTTGGGCATGAACCTTCCCCACTCGTCCCTGAAGCCGTCGTCGCGGTTCCTGCCCCTCCTCTCCTGCCTGCTCGTCCTGGCCGCGTGCCAGGGACCGGCGCAGGCGATGCTTCCTCCCGGCGGGGGCACCACTTCGTTCTCGGCCGCTGCCGGCCGGGAGGTCTCCCACGAGGAGTCCACGTTCGAAGGCACGGGCGGACTCCAGCTCTTCTCGCAGTCCTGGCGTCCGGCGGGTGAAGAGCCCCGGGCCGTCCTCATCGTCGTCCACGGGCTTCGGGACCACAGCAGCCGCTACGGCGAGCTGGCCGAGCACCTGGTCGGCCAGGGCTTCGCGGTGTACGCCTTCGACTTGAGAGGCCATGGCCACTCGGAGGGCGTCCGCGTCCACATCGACTCCTTTGATGAGTACACCTCGGACCTGGGGCTGTTCCTCGACCGCGTGCGCCAGCGCGAGCCCGGCCGGCCCGTCTTCCTCTTCGGCCACAGCATGGGCGGCGCGATCGTCACGCTCTTCACGCTGGAGAAGAAGCCGGACATCCAGGGGCTGGTGCTGAGCGCTCCCGCCCTGAAGCCGGGCGCGGATGTGTCCAGGGCGCTCATCGCCACTACCAAGGTCGTCGGGGGCATCCTCCCGAACCTGAAGGTGCTGGAGCTGGACCCGAAGCAGTTCTCGCGCGACCCGGCGGTGGTGAAGGAGAACGAGACGGATCCGCTGATCTACCAGGACGGAGGCCCCGCGCGGACCGCCTCCCGGCTCCTTGGCGCGCTCAACACGATCTCCGAGCGGATGGAGGAGGTGTCCACGCCGGTGCTGGTGATGCACGGCACCGCGGACACAGTGACGGATCCCGAGGGTAGCAAGGCGCTCGTGAAGGAGGCGCGCTCCACGGACAAGACCCTGAAGCTGTACAGCGGGCTGTACCACGACCTGCTCCACGAGCCGGAGAAGGCAGAGGTGCTCGGGGACGTCACCCAGTGGCTGAAGGAGCGCGGGACGGCGGCCCGCTGACGGGACCGCTCACGGCGACGGCTCCGACCCGGTGAGTGCCTGCACCACGCGGCTGGCGGCCCGGCCCAGCCGCACGCCTGTCCGGTGGTGCAGGGAGGGGTGGAAGAGGTGGGTGGAGCCCCGTGCGAGCTTCAGCGCCTTCAGCTCTCCGCGGCGCAGCTCCCGCTTCACCAGGTGCTCCGGCAGCCACCCGTACCCCAGCCCCTCGAGGATCGCGGCCTTCTTGGCGGCGAAGTCATTGAGGTGCACCGTCGAGCGCCCCTCCAGCGCTCCCGTGCTCAGCTGGAGCCGGGGATCCGAGCCGCGCACGGTGAGCAGCAGGTGCGGGGCGAGGTCCTCGTCCTTCAGCAGGCCGCGCGTGCTCGCCAGCGGGTGGGAGCGGTGGGCTACCAGCACGGCCCTCAGCTCGGGCAGACGGTAGGAGCGCAGTTCCGGCAGGGTGGGCGGCAGCACGGACACCATCAGGTCCGCCTCGTCCCGGATGAACGCCGCCTCCACCCCGGCGAGGAACTCCCCGGAGACGTGGAAGCGCGTGCCCGCTCCCTCGGCCCGAAGCTGCTTCACCACGCGCAGCAGCGGCTCGGCCGGGAAGATGCCGTCGAAGATGATGCGCAGGGTGGGCTCCCAGCCCGCGCGGATCTCCGCGCACGTGGCCTCCAGCTCCCGCTCGGCTGCCAGCAGCTTGCGGCAGTGCTCCAGCACCCGCTCCCCCGCGGCTGTCAGCCGGGTGCGGTAGCCGCGCCGATCCAGCAGCGTCAGCTCCGTCTGCTCCTCCAGCGTGCGCAGCGCGTACAGCACCGCGGTGTGCCCCTTGTGCAGCGCCTGGGCAGCGGCCGTGAAGGTGCCATGGCGGGCGAGCGCCTCCAGGGCCCGGGCCTGATCCAGCGTGACGTGCATGGAGGGATTGTGCACTCCCTGCACAGTCTCTGGCAGGACTTTGTGCTTTCTTCCTCCCAGGGCCCTCCCTACCTTGACGGGCATGGACATCCCGTACGTTCGCGGTCGCGTGGCCGCCCAGGCCCATGTGGGGCTCCCCGAGGGCACCGTCGAGGAGGAGTACGCGCGCAACGGCTTCTTCGGCCGCTACGCCCACCTCTACCGACGCAACCCGCCCGTGGGCTGGAGCCGCATCGAAGGCCCCCTGCGTCCGCGGGCGTATGATCTGCGGCGGCTGGCGGGAGACTCCGGCGGGGATTGGGTCGCCGCGCGCCGTCCCCTGCTGGCCAATGAGGATGTGCGCCTGTCCTTCGCCACCCTCACCGCGCCCATGCCGTACCTCTTCCGCAACGCGGACGCGGACGAGGTGCTCTTCATCCACGAGGGCTCGGGCCGGCTGGAGACGGACTTCGGCCCGCTTGCCTACGAGCCAGGCGACTACCTCGTCCTGCCGCGCGGGACGGCGCATCGGCTGGCGCCCTCCTCTCCCACCCAGGCGCTGGTGGTGGAGGCCTTCAGCGAGGTGAACTTCCCTGAGAAGGGGATGCTGGGCCAGCACGCGCTCTTCGATCCCGCCGTGATCCGCGTGCCCTCGCCCGAGGAGGGCTGCTCGCTGGGAGCGAACCCCGACGACGAGTGGGAGCTGCAGGTGCTGCGCGAGGGCGAGGTGACCCAGGTCTTCTATCCGTACTGTCCCCTGGACGTGGTGGGATGGAAGGGGACACTGGCGCCACTGCAGCTAAATGTGCGCGACATTCGCCCAGTCACCTCTGAGCGCTACCACTTGCCGCCTTCGGCCCACACCACCTTCGTCATGCGAAACGCGGTGTTGTGCACCTTCTTGCCGCGACCCTTGGAGAACGGGGATCCTAAGGCGGTGAAGGTGCCCTTCTTCCACTCCAACATCGACTTCGACGAGGTGCTCTTCTACCACCGCGGGCAGTTCTTCAGCCGCGAGGGGATCACCCCGGGGATGCTCACCTTCCACCCGCAGGGCATCCACCACGGGCCCCAGGCGGGCGCCGAGGCGCGTGCGGCGAATGCCACTCGCACGGAGGAGGTGGCGGTGATGCTGGACACGCGGCGTCCGCTGCGAGCGCAGGCCGGCATCCTCCCCGTGGAGCTCACGGAGTACTGGAAGAGCTGGCAGCCGAAGCGCTGAGGCGCTGGCTTGACGACTGAATGAGGAGACACCCCGGATGAGCATCAACCCCGTAGGACTGCAGGGCATCGACTTCATCGAGTTCGTGTCGCCCGAGCCGGAGCGGCTCGATCGGCTGTTCCGGGCCTTTGGCTTCTCGCGGACGCTGCACCACCCCGCGCGCCGCATCGACCTGTACGAGCAGGGCGAGATCCGGCTGCTGCTCAACCGGGGCAGTGGCTCCTTCGCCGCGGGCTTCTCCGCCCTGCACGGCCCGTCCGTCAGCTCCATGGGGTGGCGCGTGCATGACGGCCTCAAGGCGCAGGAGGCGGCGGTGTCGCGGGGGGCTCGTGTGCGGGGGGAGGGGGATCTCTTCTTCCGCGATGGCCGGCCGGTGCCTGCCGTCTACGGGATTGGCGAGAGCCTCATCTACCTGGTGGACGGCGCGACCCAGCCGGACAAGTGGGAGCGGCTCGGCTTCGTGCCGCACCCCGAGCCGGTGCGTGTGGCCTCCAAGGGGTTCACGCTGCTCGATCACCTCACCAACAACGTGGAGAAGGGGACGATGGGGCGGTGGTCCTCCTTCTACAAGGACGTCTTCGGCTTCACCGAGGTCCGCTACTTCGACATCCGCGGCGTGAAGACGGGGCTCACCTCGTACGCGCTGCGCTCGCCCTGCGGGACGTTCTGCATCCCCATCAACGAGGCGGACGAGAAGAAGAGCCAGATCAACGAGTACCTCGAGGAGTACAAGGGGCCGGGCGTCCAGCACCTGGCGTTCCTCACCACCGACATCCTCGGCTCGCTGCGGGCCCTGGACGGCCTGGGCATCGAGATGCTGGACATGGACGATGAGTACTACCGGGAGGCCTTCCAGCGGCTGCCTCAGGTGACCGAGGATCGCGGGGAGATCCGCCGCCGCAACGTGCTCGTGGATGGGGACGCGGAGGGGTACCTCCTGCAGATCTTCACCCGCAACATCATTGGGCCCATCTTCATCGAGATCATCCAGCGCAAGAACCACCTCTCCTTTGGGGAGGGGAACTTCTCGGCGCTCTTCCGCTCCATCGAGCGGGACCAGGCGAAGCGCGGCGTGTTCGACGAGCCGCGGGGGTAGCAGGGCTCAGGGGCGGAGCAAGGTGCCCACGGTGGTGGTGGGCATCTCCAGGCGGTGGACCTGCCCCGGCTGCAGCGCATACCGCGTGGAGGGCCCGAGCGTGCCGCACCACCGCACCTCCACGTCCACCGTGGCGCCTGGCGCGAGCGTCCCCAGGCCGAAGTGCAGGCGCCGGTCTCCCTGGGCCCCGAGCCCCGTGATGGCCTGCTTCTGCTGCACCTGCCGCCGTCCGTCTGGCGCGGTGACGGTGACCTGGCTGCCCAGGGCCTCCCGGTTGCACTGCTTGCCCTCGCCGACGAGCTCCACCGCCACCGAGGTGTTCCCGACACTCTCCTCGGGCTGGTTGAGGAACAGCGAGGGTGGGCCGAGCTGGTTCGCCATGGCGACATCCAGCCGCCCGTCGCCATCGAGGTCCACGAGCGCCACGCCCCGGGTGTTCTCACCTGACAGCAGCCCCACCGTGTCTCGCACGTCCACGAACTGAGGCCGGGCCTCAGGGCCCCGGTTGAGGAACACGCGCCGCCGCTCCATCTCGAAGATGCAGTACCCGCGCAGGTCGGCCCACTGGTCCGCGTAGGTGTGGATGTCAGGTCCCGACTGCGCGAACTTGTGGTGGGTGTACCAGAAGGAGGGGCAGTGCTCGCTCGGCCGGCCCGTGCCGTTCTCGAAGCGATCATCGAGATAGCCGTTCCCCTGGATGACGTCCGGCAGTCCATCGTCGTCCAGATCGCCCACGCCCGCGCCCCAGCCGAAGTGGTTCTCGTTGAGGATCCCGCGCCGGCTCGCCTCGTCGGTGAAGCGCACCAGGCCCGTCGAGGGGTCAACGCCCCCGTTCACCCAGAAGAGGGAGCCCTCGGCCAGCATGGGCACGTGGGCGTTCGACACGTAGATGTCCAGGCGCCCATCGCCGGTCAGATCGAAGGCGGTGCTGTTCATGCCCTTGTATGTGTCGCGGCCGATCTCTCCGAAGAAGCGCCCCTCCACCCGGGTGAAGCGGGGCGCCGTCGGCCCTCCCGTGTTCACGTACAGGTCATCCGGGCCGAAGTCGTTGGCGAAGTAGAGATCCGCGTCCCCATCCTCGTCGAGATCGGCCGCCGAGAGCGCCAGGGTCCAGTGGGTGGCGGTGAGCCCGAGCGCGCGGGCATCGAGGCGCTCGAAGTGGCCTCCGCCCAGGTTGCGCAGCACCTCCGTGGGGCCGCCATTGTCCGCCTTGTGCCAGGAGTTGTGCAGGAAGGCGAACATGCGCCGGTCCCCCTCGAACTCAGGGGGCGGCAGGTGGAAGATGTTGATCCGGCGGCCCGCATCGTCGCTTGAGCGCACGGTCGAGCGGATGACCAGGTCCAGCCGCCCGTCCGCGTCCAGATCGACCACGGTGCTCGCGTAGCCCGTGACGTAGAGCGTCTCCAAGCCCGAGCCCTCCGTGACATCGACGAAGCTCAGCGCACCTTCTTCCGCGAGCCGGTTCGTCAGCAGGCGCGGCGCGCCGAAGGCCACAGGCAGGAGGAGGTCGAGATCCCCGTCATTGTCGTGGTCGAAGAACATGCCCGTGCTGGCGAAGCCGTGCTGCGCCATGCCGCGATCGATGGGCTCCGTGGGCAGGGGTACGCGCTCGAAGCGCAGGTGGCCCGGCTCGGACACGTTGCGGAACAGCGAGACGCGGTGGCCCTCGGCGGCGAGCGGTGAGATGAAGAGCAGGTCGCTCCGGCCATCCCGGTCCACGTCACCCGTGGCCACCGAGGCGCCGACGCTGAGGAGCCACTTGGCCACATGGGCCAGCTGGGGATCCAGCTGGGTCAGCAGGCTCCCATCGTGGGGGATGACGATCCCGGCCTCCGCCGCGGCCCGCTCCGTGAGGTGGAAGGTGGCGCGCGCCTGCTCCGCGGCGGGCCTCAGCACCATCCGCCAGGCGAGGACGGCAGGCGCGGTCAGCAGCAGGAGCACGGCGGCACTGCGCGCGAGCCCCCGATCGAAGGTGCCCCTCAGCCAGGAGGCGAGCCCCTGGGAGCGCAAGCTCCGGACGTGCAGCAGCAGGAAGCGGCCACACTGCACGATGAGGGCCGCGTAGAAGAACGTGAAGAGGCTCTGGGCCGAGTGGAAGACCAGATCCAGCAGCGCGACGAGGAAGGCCACCAGCACCTGTCCGCGCACCGTGGGCGGTGACGTGCGCGGGTCGGTCATCATGAAGAACGTGAACAGGTAGAAGGGAGGCGTGGTGAGGCTGCCGACAATGAGCACCTCGGCTGGGATGTGGTGGCGCACCAGCCACGCGCGTACCAGGAGGAAGAGGCAGTAGAAGCCGAGGAAGGACAGGACGAGCACGTGCCGTCCCACGCGGAAGAGGAAGAGCAGCAGCGCGGTGAGGACGATGAACCCCGACATGATGCCGCTGCCTCCCCACTGGTAGGCGGGCGAGCTGGTGATGAGGTCCCCGAAGAAGAGGAGCGTGGTGGTCACCCCGAAGAGCGAGGGGTTGATGACGTGGCGGCCCTCGTGGGTGAGCAGGTGCTTGGAGGCCACGGTGAGGAACACCGGCACCAGCATGAGCAGCGGGTCGTGCGCGTAGTTGAGCAGCAGCGCCAGCGACAGGGAGGAGATGACCGCCGAGAGGGGGAAGAGCAGGCGCCCCCGGAGGAGCAGGTGCAGCAGGGCATCGAGCGCTGCCGTCGCGAGGACGGTGGTGACGATCTGCTGTGGGCTGCGGTTGAAGCCGAGCAGCGTGGTGCCGAGGATGGCGAAGGAGGCGAGCAGCAGCGCAAAGGGAATGCGCGCGTCGCCCCTCGTCGGCAGGCCGTCCACAGCCAGCTCACGGCCAAGGAGGCGGGCCTGCACGGTCAAGGGAGCCGGGGTCATTGCGGAGAGGCTACCGCAGGCCGGGGGAGAAGGTGCGGCGCGCTCCGGCGAGGGAGCCGCTCCGCCAACCTGTAGGGCTGTCTGACAGGTTGGCCGGCGCGGCCCCAGGCAGGCTCCAGCTCCGGTGGGCGGGTCACCGGAGGAGGGGGATTAGAGGCCGACGCGGACCATGAACTCGATCTCGCGCTCGGGGCTGGTGGCGTCGTCGGTCTCTCGGCACACCGCGGTGACGGTGTAGAACTTGGTGGTGGGCTTGTGGGTGTTGGTATTGGAGATGTCCTGGACATCCCGGTTGGGGTCCTTCATGGAGCCGGACACGTCCGTGGCGCTCACCTCCGCCAGCCGGTCGAAGTGGCCGGTGCGCAGCTTCACGCCGCGCAGATCCTCGTTGAAGGTGATGCGCGAGGGGCCCTCGGCGTCCAGCATGTTCATCCGGGAGATGAACAGGTTGCGCGCCGCCTGCACGCACGAGGACATGGTGTCCTCCTGCGCCTGGACCTCCGAGGCGG